>JADMIO010787554.1_pt1 | contig 55982 bp, 48 predicted proteins | sample 8958161 | NCBI WGS metagenome assembly JADMIO01 (sample SAMN16585339, study PRJNA669376) | soil metagenome | isolation source: Crop rotation soil | place: USA: Cullars Rotation, Alabama | collected 2011
CTTTCCCGGTACTCCGGTGGCGGTGACCGCGGCGGCTCCGGCGGCGGCTGGTAATCCCAGCGCTCCAACTCAACGCACATCACGCAACCCCGGGACCAATGCCCGGGGTTTTTCGTCGTGTTGTCAAGTACCATGATGCCGGTGATTCCATGAAACAACAGACGGCGAAAAGCCCCGCGTCGAAGAAAATCGTCCAGCCCGCTCGCGCCCGCGCCGCCTCCAAGGCCGCATCCAGGATTCGTTTCAGCACGAAACTCATGCGCCCGGCGGACGCGAAGACCAACGCCAACGGAGTCGAGGGAGTGGGGGAGTGGAGTTTTCTGATCCTGCCGAAGCAGGCCAGCGCGAAACTCCCTTCACGTGGCATGGTCTCGGTCGAAGGCACGCTCAATGGCTCACCCTTCAAATCCACACTCGACCCCGATGGCGATGGAGGCCATTGGCTCAAAGTGGACCGAAAGCTGCGCGAAGCGGCGAGTGTAGATGTGGGTGAAGCGGTCACGCTGGAGATCACGCCGGTCGCTCCCGATCAGGAGCCCGAACCCGAAGTCCCGCCCGACCTGCGCAAGGCTCTCGCGGCCGCACCGAAGCAAGCGAAGGACGTCTGGTCGGACATCACGCCCGCCGCGCGACGTGACTTCATCCACTGGATCACTTCCCCCAAGAAACCCGAAACCCGCGTGAAGCGGGTCGCGACCGCCTGCGACTTGCTCGCCAAAGGCAAGCGCCGCCCCTGCTGCTTCGATCGATCGGGGATGTACGACAAGAGCCTGAGCTGCCCCATCGCCGCTCCCGAGTAGCCGATGACAGTTAACCATGCGAGACGGAGATGAGAAGCGACGCGGAACCCGTGGAACGCGGCAGGCTGCAACTTCGCTCGCCACTACGATCCACGCGATCGCCCAGCGGACCTCACCCATGAACATCCAACGCGCCGGCACTCAACCCTCCCGCCCCGGCCTACCCGACTGGTTCACCGGCGCCGTCCGCATCGATCCGCTCATCGACGCCCCCGAACCGGCCCGCGTCGCCGGCGCAACCGTCACCTTCGAACCCGGCGCCCGCACCGCCTGGCACACCCACCCCCTCGGCCAAACCCTCATCATCACCGCCGGCCGCGGCCGCGCTCAACGCTGGGGAGGCCCGGTCGAAGACCTCCACCCCGGCGACGTCGTCTGGTTCCCCCCAAACGAAAAACACTGGCACGGAGCCGCGCCGACCACGGCGATGACGCACATCGCCATCCAAGAGAAGCTCGACGGCAAAGCGGTGGATTGGATGGAAAAAGTGACTGACGAGCAGTATCGCGTGTGACGAACAGTGTGGCGTGGGAAGAAAGCCACGGCTTTCGGTTTTCGCCCTCTGGGCGCTCGGTAGTTGCGATTCAGCCATTCGTGGGCGCACATTCAGGTGGCCCGCGTTTCCTCCCCATGCACCCTTGGCACCCTCGGCCCCTGCATCGCCATCCGATCCAGCAACCTCGCCGGATCGCCATCCACCACAATCGCATCCTCCGGCGACACGCGCAGGAACTTCTCCTTCTCCATGTGGTGCAAGAGCGCGACGAGCGGGTCATAGAACCCATCCACGTTCAGTAGCCCCACCGGATGGTCGTGGATCGAAAGCTGCGCCCACGCCAGAATCTCGAACAGCTCATCCAGCGTCCCGACTCCCCCCGGCAGCGCAACAAACCCGCGCGCGATATCCGCCATCATCTTCTTCCGCTCATGCATCGTGTCCACCACGCGCAGCTCGTGGATCCCCTTGTGCCCCAACTCCTTGTCCATCAACTGCTGCGTGATGACTCCTGTCACCGTCCCGCCGTGCTCCAGCGCCGCATCCGCCACGTGCCCCATCAACCCGGCCCGTCCGCCGCCATACACCAGCCCGATTCCCCGCTCCGCCATCACCTTTCCCAACCCCCGCGCCGCCATCGCATAGCTCGGCCGCGCCCCGGACGCCGCGCCGCAGTAAACGCAGAGTGGGGAGAGGGATCGTGGCAATGAGACTGGGGAAGACATGGGGCCACAGGATAGATGGATCATCCAAAATAGTCGGACAACCCACCACGGATTCCCGCCTAGAGTCGCCTTTCCCCCTGCCCGTCCCCGCTCAACGCACTCCACTCAGGGACCCCTAATGTCGACCGCCGCCGCTCCCGTCGCCGATGCTTCCAAGTCCGCCGCCTCCGACAAGCAGGCCGCTTTCGCCAAGGGACTCGAAGGCGTCATCGGTGGCCAGACGGCCGTCTGCTCCATCGAGCAGGACAAGCTCATCTACCGCGGCTACGAGATCCACGATCTCGCCGCGAACGCCACCTTCGAAGAAGTCGCTTTCCTCCTCCTCGAAGGCCACAAGCCGAGCGCGGACGAGCTAAAGCGTTTCAAGGCAGAGATCATCGCCGAGCGAGCTCTGCATCCCGATGTCACCGCCTTCATCGAGTCCACCGGCGGCTGGCTCGCCAGCGGCCGCGCCGTCCCGATGGATGTCCTTCGCACCGCCGTGTCGATCCTCGGCCACACCGACGTGGACGCCCAGTCCGTCACGAAGGAAGCCAACCTCCGCAAGGCCAAGCGCCTGCTCGCCAAGATCCCGACCATCATCGGCCACATGCAGAACGTCATCGATGGCCGCGCCTTGGTCGGCCGCGAGTTCGGCGGCGACCCCACCCTCGGCCATGCGGCCAACATGCTCTACATGATGACCGGCCGCAAGCCGAGCGAGCACGAGGCCCGCGTCATCGACGTCTCTCTCATCCTCTACGCCGAGCACGAGTTCAACGCCTCCACCTTCACCACCCGCGTCATCTCCGGCACCTTCTCCGACATGCACGGCGCGGTCACCGGCGGCATCGCCGCTCTCAAGGGCCCCCTCCACGGCGGCGCCAACGAGATGGCGATGGAGATGCTCAAGGAGATCGTCAAGGACGTCGGCGAGAAGGGCATCGGCACTCCCGCCGTCGACGACTGGATGCAGAAGGCCTTCGACACCAAGCGCAAGCTCATGGGCTTCGGTCACCGCGTCTACAAGAACGGCGACCACCGCGCCGGCATCCTCCACGGCCTCGGCCGCAAGATGGCCGGCACGCTCCACGGCACCTTCGGCGGCATCCCCGCCCTCAAGTGGTTCGACCTCGGCGAGCAGGTCCAGAAGATCATGCTCACCAAGAAGAACATCCACCCGAACGTGGACTTCCCCTGCGGCATGACGTACTTCGTCATGGGCATCCCCGTCCCGCAGTACACGCCCATCTTCGTCGCCGCCCGCATCACCGGCTGGTGCGCCCACATCATCGAGCAGCACGCCGACAACCGCATCATCCGCCCCCTCAGCATCTACACCGGCCCCGCCGAGCGCAAGTGGAACGGCTGAATCCGCCAGCCTCCACTCATCCCGGCGCCAGAGGTGGGTGCAACGGAATGGGCGGCGGCTGACTCGCATCCGCGGTCGTCGCAACGCGCCCCATCATCGCGTTCTGGATCGTTTCCGTCACGCGCGGCACATGCTCCGACGGGCACCGAATTCCTGCATCAAACACAACCTGGCGGACTCCGTGCGAGTCGGGCACATAGATCCGCAGTCGCCGCCACACATCGCTGACGCGGTCTAGTCGCAGCGTGCCGCGGCTTGAATATGGAATGAGCACCGCATCCAGCTTCGGCGCGTTCGCCTCGCGCTTCGACGGTAACCGAGCCACGCCCGCCGTCGTGAACATAAATCGCTCGGTCCCTCGCCGCTCGCGTGGTCCCGTCGCCACCATGTATGCGCCCACGCACAGGATCGCAACGAAACCAACCACCGGAATCACCCACGAGATCATGATCCAGAGACCAAGGCCCTGCACCACAACGAACAGCCCCACGCAAAGCGATGCCCACACCACGCGCCGCCACATCGGCGTTCCCGCCGCAGATCGCGGTATGCCTTGCAACACCATCACCTGCGCGTCAAACGGTGCGCCACACTCGGGGCAGAGCCCGGGAACGGCCAATCCCTCCAGCGAGTAGCCACACCCTATGCACTCCTGCGGCCCGTCCATCCACTGCGGATCGAGAGCATGCTGCTTCCGCGAGCCGCCGAACGGCGTTCCGCATTCCGGACACTTGCCATTGAGCCCCAAGTCCTTGAGCGAGTACCCGCAACGAGAGCACGGATCCGCCTTCGGAACATATCGCTCCGATGCTTGATCGGGTGAACCCATGAACGAGTTGTTCGCTTGCTCCGACACTTCGGCTTATTGAGCGGCCGCCGGCCCCTGATACTGAGCGCTCCCGAACCCCAGGATGCAGTAGAAGATCGGCGCCAGGAAGATCAACCCCAGCGCAAACCCGATCCCCTTGCCGAACGACTTCGCAATGTCCAGTGCCACGATAATGCTGATCACCAGGCTCACGATCGGGATGAAGAACAGAATCACCCACCACCCCGGCCGCCCGGCCACCTTGCACATGACATAGATATTGAAGATCGGGATAATCGCCGCCCAACCGGGCTGCCCCGCCTTGTCGAACGTCTTCCACAAACCCGCCACTATCACGACGATAAGGGCGATCCAGATGAAGCAGATGAACAAACCGCCGGCCGCGCTGGCCGCTCCGCCCGCCGCGGAACTGGAGTTGAAGTTGTTCTGTGCCAGTGTGTTGACAAGCGAGAGCATGGAAGGCGTCTCCTAGGGTGTTTCGCCCGGGATCGACCCCGAGTCATTCACAGCATAACAGAAACCGGCATGCGATGAAGCCCCTGTGGATTTCTCATCCAACGCCCCAAGGAGCAACGTATTCCCCCCGGTCGGAGACTGGCCGGGAGGTCGCCTCACCTTCCGTCGCCCGCCCACTACCATCCGCCATGACCACCGCCTCCCCCGGCGCACGCCTCCGCGCCCTCCTCGACAATCCGCCCGGCCCGGAACGCACTGTCATGATCCCCGGCGCTTTCAACGCCCTGGCCGCCAAGATGATCGCCGACGCCGGCTTCCACGCCGCCTACATCTCCGGCGCGGCCACCAGCGTCGCCGCCGGCGTCCCCGACGTCGGCATCCTCACCCTCGACCACTTCGCCCGCTGCATCCGCGAAGCCCACGACGCCTCCGGCCTCCCCATCATCGCCGACGCCGACACCGGCTTCGGTGAAAGCGAAATGGTCCGCCGCACCGTCATCGAATACGCCCGCACCGGGGCCGCCGGCCTCCACATCGAAGATCAAGTCTTCCCCAAACGCTGCGGCCACCTCGACGGCAAGAAGCTCGTGCCACTCGACCACGCCGTTGAAAAAGTCCGGGCCGCCGTGGAAGCCGCCAAGTCATGCCACGGCTTCATCATCTGCGCCCGCACCGACGCCCGAGGAGTGGAGGGTTTCGACGCCGCGATCGCCCGCGCGAAGGCCTACCTCGAAGCCGGCGCCGACATGATCTTCCCCGAAGGCCTCACCACCGAACAAGAGTTCGCCGACTTCGCCTCCAACCTTCGCGCCGCGAGTGAGGGGGCATCCCGCCGCTTCTACCTCCTCGCCAACATGACCGAGTTCGGCAAGACCCCCATCATCCCCGCGGCCAAGTTCGGCGCGATGGGCTACCACTGCGTCATCTTCCCCGTCAGCATGCTCCGAGTCGCCATGGGCGCAGTCGCCCGCGCCCTCGAGTCGCTCAAACGCGAAGGCAGCGTCCAATCCTCCCTCGCCCAAATGCAAACCCGCGAGCAGCTCTACAAGACCATCGCCTACACCCCCGGCGTCGAATGGAACTTCCCCGCACGCTGATTGGATCCCGTGCCACCGACGGCTGCTTTGAGCACTCGGTGATTCGATGCACGCCAACCAAGGCACACCGACCGCTCAGAGCCGCGGTCGATGGCACGAACTTGTCCTTCTCCCCGCGCTTATGCAAATCGGGTAATCTGTTCACCACCCCCACAAGGAGCCCCCACATGCTCAAGCGCCTCCTCGCCCCCATCGCCGTCCTCTCCCTCTCCGCCGCATTCATCCTCGCGGCCGCGCCCGCCCCATCCGCCCCCTCCGTCGAAGACGACATCGGCGCGATCAAGAAAAACACCGCCGCCTTCCAGATCGCCTGGAACAAGCACGACCCCAAGGCCATCGCCGCATTCTGGGCGACCGACGGCGACCTGATCGACCCCTGGGGCGTCACCTCCATCGGCCGCGAAGCCGTCGAGAAGTTCTTCACCGGCGAGCATACCGGCATGGGCAAGCTCGCTAAGTCCACCTACGAGAACAAGAAAGACGACGTCCGCCTCATCACGCCCGATGTCGCTATCGAGGATTGGCAAGTCGTGCTCACCGGCATCGCCCCCCCGCCAGGCTCGGACGGCAAGCCGCTCGGCCCGCAGTTCCACCGCGTTGTTGTGATCTCGAAGAAGTCAGGTGGCGAATGGCGCATCACAGCGGCCCGCCCAGGCATGCCCACGCCCGTCACGGACGCCGCGGCTCCCGCCAAGTCGGACAAGCCCAAGACCAAGTGATCCGCGTGCTGACTGGATCCCGTGCCACCGACAGCCGCTCTGGGCTGTCGGTGATTGGACTCGCGACCATCATGGCACTTCGATCCGGCAGAATCGCACTCAATCGCGAGAAAAAGCTAGGACGGCCCACAGTCGAAACCTGAACCCATGAGCCAAGTCCCGCCCGCGGCCACCAAACACGCCGCCCCCAACCTCTCTCCCGCCAAGCCGCAACAGCCCCTCCGGCTGACCATCGCCCAGCGGATCCTCCTGATCGTCTCCGCGCTCGCGATTCCCTGCATCGTCGCCGTGCTTGTCGTGAAAAACGGCAAGATTGCCGATCCCCAGGGGTTCATGGAGGGCATGAGCCGCATGGCGATCACGTACGGCGTGATCACCCTCATCGCCGCAGTTGCCTACATGATCGGCCGCCGTCGAACGCTCTGGCCCGCCGTGGGCATCTTCACGGTCCTGATGTCGGTCGTGACCATCACGTTCTGTTTGGGGCTCTCCCGTGCCAACAAGGTGGCCGCCGCCGCACACGATCGCGCGGAGCGTGCCGCCCAAGCCAAGCGGGTCGAGGCCGAACTCGATGGAGTTGCCGCTCGCATTCGAGAGGCGGCCAAACAAGAGCAGGCCACCGGCAATCGCGATGCTCTCCAGGCCGCCGCGGCCGACGGCCTTGCGAAGTTCGACAAGATCGCCGCAAATGAAACCGGGAACACCGCCATCGTCGCCCGTGCCACCGCGGAGGTCGTGCGGAAAGTCCTCGACGCGACCGCCGAGTACCGCAAGGCCCTCGACGCATACAAAGCCGACGGCGGCCTGAAAGCCGCATCGCTCGAACTCCAGGATTCGGTCATCCATCGCCGCACTCTGCTCCGCGCCGCCGCCGAAAAGAACGACACTCTCACATCTCTGATCGAGACGCAGCCCGAAACCCTGCGAAAGCGATGCATCGAACTGGGAATGGGAGAGAAAGCCGCCCAAAGCAGCGCCGACGCCTTTACAAAGGCGCTCGACGCATCGATCGGGCTCAAGATGCAAGCCCTCGAGAAGGAAGCCCTCGTTCTCTCCGACAAGCGCCTCGCGGTCCTCGAAACCGCCTGGGGCCACTGGTCCGTCGTTGATGGCACCATCAAGTTCGACGAGACCTTCAGCCAGGAGCAGATCGCCGACTTCAACCAAACGCTCGCCAGGATCCGCGAGATCGGACCCGAGCAAGCCAAGCTGCGCCAGGAAAAACTCGCCGCGCCCAAGCCCAAGGAATGATCGAGGCAGGCGATCTCTTCACGCACGCGCGTGCCCCGGGGTTCATGCTCGGTCACCGGCATCGGCCAATGGGCATCGCCATGTTGGGCAGCCGGCGATTGAGCTCGCAACAAAAAAGTGCACGGACCGCTCAGAGCCGCGGTCCGTGCCATGGATTCATCGTGTGCCGTCCACCGACCGAACTCTCGCCGGCCAACTCACGAGATCGTGATGCGCTCGAAGTTCCGGAACGCGGAGTTGCCCGCGAAGCTGTTGTGGTTCCCCAGCATCCGATCCGCGTCGGCGCCCCCGTCAAAGTCGACCGAGGCCACCAACTGATTGCGCCGCAGCGTCAACCGGTCGCGCCCGCCGCCGAACGAGATGTTGGCGTTGCCCGAGAGTGAGCTGCTCGTGATCGTCACCGAGTCCACCCCGCCCCCGCCCGTGTAGTTGAACTGATAGAGCACGGTCGTGTCGGTGAGCGTCAGCGACGAGCGCCCGGAGGTCAGTTGGTTCTGGGCCCGGAAATAGTCGAAGACGCAGGACGTGAACTCGGCCCGCTTGCTCGCCGACGCCCCCGCCCCGAGATCGATGCTCGTCGTCCCGCGCACGTTCATGTAGTCGGCCGTGACCACGTCGTTGCCGTCGCTCACCGAAACCGTCAGTCCGTTGGCGAAGACCAGGCGCCGGGCCGCCGTCCCGCGGAACACGATGGTGTCCGTGCTCGGACCCATGTTGATGGTCAGGAGCTTCGATGGATCGATAGTGATCGGCGCGCTCCCATGGTTGATGGTCGTGCCCCCCTGCCCGGACAGCCGCACCGACGTGCCGTGCGTCTCGACCAGGATCGAGTTCGGGGCCGCATCCCCCGTCACCCGGATGTAGCCGCCCAGGATGCTCACGCCGACGTCCCCGGCCGCGAGAGTGCGCGACTCCAGCGGAGCGAACAACGGCTCGGTGTCCGAATCCCCGCCCGCGGCCAGCATCTTCGACGCCGGCCCGGCGCACGACAAGGCCTTCCGACCCCAAACGTTCCGTGCCATAGCAGTTCTCCAGAAATACCCGAATGTCCCACCCGCGCCCGCCAGAACGGCGAGCACCCACCGTTGGCCACCTATTGGTCGGTACGGCTTGGTTTGGCCTTATGTTCAACAAAGTTCAAAATGTGGTCTCGGCCAATCTCATGACGGCGCAGCTAAGATCGACATTGCGAGTGTCTTGAACGATCAATCCACGCCGGGACCGCCGCGAGGGCGTTCCAAGGCGGAGCCGGCGCATCCGGTACGGCGGCGGAAAGTGCGGTGGAGGCGTCTCGTACGGTCCGCCTTGATCTCGCCCCCATCCTCGACGACCCCGTGAACTTCCTCACTCAAACACGGGGGCGCGTCACGTTTGCGCGCGCAAAACGGTCTCTTTTTGGCGCAGCCATTCCGGATTTTGCAGATTTTTTATTTCCAGTCCTGACAAGGACTTAGTGATTCCGGACAAAGAGGTGGGACCACGAATTTGTGCGCAAACGCGACGCAGCGCCCCTCCATAGAGGCCCTCTGTTTTTCGTCCCCATGTGAACTGTGAACTGTGCCGCTGTGAACTATCGCCCCCCTCCGAATTTGAACTTTGCCAATTTGAACTTTGAACTTTGGAGCTTCCCCATGTCCCCCTACGCCGAAACCCTCGCCAACGCCCGCATCGACGCCATCAAGATGCTCGTGGACGCCATGAACGACGCCGAAGACCCCGCGGAGAAGCGCCGCTGCGCCGTCGCCATCCTCAACGCGCCCGAACCCAACGAACTCGATGATGAGATCGAGTGGACGGAGGATGAAGACGAAGGAAACGACGACAACACCACCGAAGGCGAATCCGAAGAGTCGCAAGACGACGATGCGGACGAACAAGACGCGGCCAACGAAGACTCCGTTGCCGACGCCTCGGATGACGTAGTCGAATCCGACGCCGAAGACCTCCACGACAATGAGGACGATGGTGTCGACGATGAGGGCGACGAATCGGACGTCGAGTCACGCCTCCTCCCCCGCCCTGGCGCGGGAGGTGCCCGAGCGCAGTTGGGGGGGCAAGGGCGGAGGGGGTGTGTCCAATCTCCGCTTACGACTCCATCACTCCCCGACTCCACCCCACCTCCTGACGGACCCCCGCCCGACCCAGAACCCTTTCCGCCCATCCCACTCCTCTAACCCCGAGTCCCGACTCCAATCTCCTCCGTTTGAACCAACCCACGCCCCCGTGGTACACCCATGCACATGCAGGCCGCGCCACAATCCTCCTCAACCCGCCGCCCCTGGCGAGCCCTCCTCCTCGCCATTCTTCTCGGCGCGCTCACCACCCTCGCCATCGCCGAAACCAGCGCCTTCTTCTCCACCCCTTCCCGCGCCATCGGCGGCATCGTCGAGCGCGACGGGGACCATCTCCAGCTCTGGGTCCTCTCACTCGGCTGGCGCACCGGCTCGCGCGTCATCTGGTTCGAGAAGGGGCGCATCTACAGCAAGCCCGGCGTCGGTCCACCCGGCGGCAGCAGCGCGGCCGTCTCCAACTGGTCCTTCGCCACCCGCACCCGATCGGACCCGCACTACACCAAGGGCTCCGTGGATCTTCCCGCCGATGTTCGCGCCAGAATCGACGATGCGCCGGCGAAGGTCATCGACGGCAAGACCGTCGGCATCTGGGGCGAGGCCGTCGACCGCCGCGGCTGGCCCTGGCCCGCGATGGAAGCCCGGATCGTCGGATCCATGGACTCCACCTCCACTGACATCTATCGCGCGGAAGTCGGTCTGCTTCTGGGCAACGAGTCCATCACGCTCCCCGGCCTGCCCGCGCAGCGATCCGGCGATTCCCTCGCCGACACTCGAGTGCTTCCCTCGCGTCCACTCTGGCGAGGATTCGCGCTCGACGCACTCAGCATGGCCGTCGGCTGGTGGTTCGTGCTCCGATTGCTCGGCGCGGCATGGAGCTTCGTGCTCGAACGCCGCCGCAGGCGAATGGGGTGTTGCAAGAAGTGCGGCTATGACCTCGCCGGCCTCGACAGCTCGGTCTGCCCGGAATGCGGCGCGCCGGTCGGAACAACCTCGCCCGAACCGCCTTCTCTACCCGAGAAAACCACGGGCGTCGAGCTCTAAGGCCCAGCGCCGGCGATGGACGACTCCCGCGTCCCACATGGCGAACGCGTATCCTGACCACACCGCATGACCACCACCCTCCACACCGCGACCACCGAGTTCGAGAAGAAGGACCGCTGCGCGGACCTGGACCACCGCCCGCGCGTCCTGCTCGGGAAAATGGGCCTCGACGGCCACGACCGCGGCGTGAAGGTCATCGCCCGCGCCCTGCGCGATTCGGGCGTACACGTCATCTACTCGGGCCTCTGGCAGACGCCGCGCTCGCTCGCGATCTCGGCCCGCGATGAGGATTGCGACGTGATCGCCGCGAGCATGATGAGCAACTCGCACCTGGTCCTCGGCCCTCGGCTCGTCGCCGCGCTCAAGGACCTCGGCCGCGCCGACATGCCCGTCTACATGGGCGGCATCCTGCCGCAGGAAGACATCGCCGAACTCCTCAACGGCGGCGTGGCGAAGTGTTTCACAACCGGTACCGGCCTCCTCGACATCGTCGAAGCCGTCCGTGGCGCGACCAAGCCGCGCAGGCAGACCGTCGAGAACGCAACAGCAGAATCCCAACTCGCCCGCGACATCTCCCTCCTGCACGCAGGCAAGCCGCTGCGCGCCGGCGCGAAAAAGAAACGCCCGACGCGCGTCATCGGCATCACCGGCTCCCCCGGCGCGGGCAAGAGCACCCTTGTCGCCCAACTCGTCGGCGAGTACACGCGCCGCGCCAAAGAGAAGCCCGAGATGGGCCGCTGCGCCGTCGTCGCGTTCGACCCGATGAGCCCGATCACCGGCGGCGCGCTCCTCGGCGATCGCCTCCGCGTGGACTTCAACACGCTCGACCAGAGCGTCTTCTACCGCTCGCTGGCCATCAGCGGCGAGGACTACCACGCGCTCCCCGAGATCGTCGAGCTGATCGGCGGGTGCACGGGCCAGAGTCCGTTCAGCACGGTCTTCATCGAAACCGTCGGCGCGGGCCAGAACGAAACCAAGATTCGCTCCTTCGTCGATCGCACCGCCGTCGTGCTCACGCCCGGCATGGGCGACGCCGTGCAGATGGACAAGGCCGGCATCCTCGAGATCGCCGACATCTTTGTCTGCAACAAGGCCGATCACCCCGGCGAGAACGAACTCGTCCGCGATCTGCGCGATGTCGCCGGCAAGCGTCCGATCATCGAAACCGTCGCGACCCGCGCCCAGGGTGTGCCGGAACTGCTCGACGCCCTGCTCGCGTGAGGGGATCCCATGCGCGAGTCGCCCCACGTCATGGCGTGCATGGAAGTCTGGGGCGGCAACCGCGCGATCGACAACGGCGTCATGATGCCCGGATTGGACGCCTGGGTGTACAGCCTGCCGTACCAGAGCGGGGGACCGACCGACGCCGGCGGCGACATCCACTACGTCACGAGCTGCGCGACCGGCCGCATCACGCGCTTGATCGTCGCCGACGTCTCCGGCCACGGAGCCCCCGTCGCCCGCGCCGCCGACGCCCTTCGTCGGCTCATGCGCAAGCACTCGAACTACATCGACCAGACCCGCCTCGTCCGCGCCGTGAACAGCGAGTTCGGCCAGATCGGCGCCGAAGGCGCCGAGAGTGAAAGCGCGGGCGTGCTCTTCGCCACCGCGGTGGTCGCGACCTACTTCGCGCCGACCGATGAACTCGCCGTCTCCAACGCGGGCCACCCGCGCCCGATGCGCTTCGACGCCAAGCGCGCCGAGTGGACGCTCATCGAGAGTGCCGAAGAGAAGAAGAACACCGGACCGATGAACCTGCCGCTCGGAATCGTGGACGATGCGATCTACCCCGCCGCGACCGTCCGGCTTCGCCCGGACGATCTGGTCCTCTTCTACACCGATTCGCTCATCGAAGCCAAGGACGCCGGCGGCAAGCTGCTCGGCCACGAGGGGCTCCGGCGAGTGCTGGGCGAGGTTGATCCATCGCAACCTGAGACCTTCGTCCGCGAGTTGCTGGCGCGGATCGCGCGGCTCTCGGGCCGCGGCGACTCGCCCGCGGATTTTCAGGCCGTTTTCAACGACGATGTGACCGCCCTGCTGGTTCGACGCAACGCGCTCAAGCCGCGTCCGTCGATCGGCCTGGCGACGCTCGCGGCGGTGCGGATCCTGCGCGAGGCGATCCGTTCGTTGCTGCCCGGAGCGATGCCCGCATCGTTCCCGCAGCTCACGATCAAGTCGCTCGGCGGGGCGATGGCCAGTGGAATGAACGGACCGGAGGAAAAGCCGTAGAGCCGCGAGGCGAAGATTACTTCTTCGGCTTGTCCTTCTTGCGCTCGGTCTTGATCTCGCCGCCCTCGGAGTCGGTCACCTTGAGGCGGGCCTTCATCGCGTCGAAGCTGAACGGGAACGTGTCCTGATCGAGCTTGAGTTCATCGCGATTGGCCTGGTCCACGAGATATCGCTGCGACTGGCGAAAACGCTCGGCGGTCAACGGCGAGAGCTCCTTGACCTTAAAGATGCACAGGCCAAGGGCCTTGTCCACCGGCGCAGAGAAGGTTCTGGCGGCCGCGTCGATCTTCGATATGTCCGAGAGCGGATCGAGGTTGCCAGTCTGGGCGATCACCGCATCGCGGAAGGCCTGGGTGTCCAGGGCGCGCCCGTTGTTGGCCTCGGCGGAGATCGTCTGCGTCTTGCTCGTCGAGAACTGCTGGATCGGAAGGAGCGGAAGCTGCGAGCCTTCCGGCGCCTTGGCGACGGCCTCGAGCCCGCCGGAAACGGCCGCGGCGCGGAGGGAAGTTTCCATCGCCTTGAGCTTGTCGTACGCGGCCAGCCGCTTGATGTTGGCGACGATCGTCGGGCGGATGTCGTCCATCGAGTCCGGCGGGGACTCCTTGCGGGCGTCGAGGATCGTGAAGAAGTACTTGTTGCCGGCGTTGCCGTCGAGGGTTTCGGGGAACGGAACTCCCGTCTGGTAGGTGAACTCGCTGTTCTCGCCCAGCTCGCGGACGGCGAAGAGCACGTTGGAAGCGGTGCGTGCGCCGGCGGGGCGGCGGATGTACGAGCTGCTGATGCCCTCGAGCATGCCGGCCTCGGCCTGCTCGATCCAGTTGCTGGCGCGAACGACGACCTTCGGCGCGGGGACGGTGATCTTGAACTGCTCGTTGAGGCGCTTGGCGACGAGCTCGCGGATGGCCGCAAAGTCCGGGCGGCGCGTGTTCCAATCGGCGGGGAGCTTGTAGAAGTCGCCGTCGCGATCGATCTTGCGCAGCGGCTTGTCGATCTCGTTGCGGACGACCTGCTCGGCGAACTTCATCGCCTTGGCCGCCAGTTCCCGCCGGACCTCGTTCTCGATGACCGTGCGCTCGCCCTCGGGGGTCTTGCCGTCGGGGACCTTGCCGTCGGCGTACTTGGTGACGAATCGCTTCTCGACCTCGACCGGGTCGATGGAGAGCGCATCGGAGATGGCCTGGTAGTTGAGCTCCAGCCACTCGAGCTTGATGCGCGGGGGAAGCGTGTAGCCGATGCCGAAGTCGCCGCCTCCCTTGGGGGTCGACTTGAACTTCTCGTAGTGGGCCTTGATCTGCTCTTCGGTCGGCTCGGGGATGCCGGCGATCTCGCGTTCGGCGGGGATCAGCACGTAGTCGGCCGTGACCATGTCGGCCGTCGCGCGGCTTTCGGTGGCGAGGCGGCGCAGACCGTAGCGGGTGGAGTTGGTGAGCAGGTTCTGCAGCCGCACAGCGCCGCGGAGCTTGGCGAAGGCGCGGTACAGATCGTCCTTGGTCATGTGGGCCTGGCCGGCGGCGGGCTCGAAGCCCTTGTCCATGCCGGCCTTGATGATCGAGCGGTAGATCTCGATGTCGCCTCCCATGCGCTGGCGCGAGGCGACCTGCGCGGCGATGGCCGTGGCGAGTTCGTCAAGATACTCCGAGCCGTCCTTGACACCGCCGACGAGCCCGGCTTCCGCCGCTTGATGGGTCAACAGGTACCAGTGCTTGGCGTCCTCACCGCCGCCGATGGCCGCAACACCCGCGCGGCCGCCGAAGAAGCCGGTGGAGTCCAACACCATTCCGATGGCGGCGTACTCGAGGCCGGCCTTCTGGTACTCCTCGACGCCAACTTTGCGGGAGCCGATCTTGAAGGCCGAGCCGCCGAACATGCCGTGCTTGGCCAGATCGTTGAGCACACCCTGGAGGAGGAAGGCCACCATGAGGAGGCAGCCACCGACGACCAGAATGTAGGTGTTGTACTTGCGGAGCCACTTGAGCATGGGGGGGATCCGAGGGGAAGTGACGGAGTGACAAAGTGACGGAGTGACGAAGTGATGGGCACGCCCGTCGCTTCGTCACCCCGCCGCTGCTCAACGGCTTATCGGTAGTATTCGATGATGAGGTTCGGATTGACGTCGAAGGGGATCTGGTCCGAGGTGGGGAGGGCAACGACCTTGGCCGTCAACTCGCCGGGATTGAAGTCGAGCCAGCCCGGAACCTCGTGGCCCGAGAGGGATTCCATGTTCTCGCGGACGAGCTTGTGGAGCTTGGTCTTGACGGTGATGACGTCGCCGACCTCGACCGTGTAGCTCGGGCGGTCGGTCTTGCGGCCGTTCACGAGGACGTGGCCGTGGGCGACGATCTGACGCGCGGCCCAGATGGTGCGGGCGAGGCCGGCGCGGCGGATGACATTGTCGAGTCGGCGCTCTAGGAGGCGGAGGAGCATCTCGCCGGTGTTGCCGGGCATGCGGCCGGCCTCTTCGATGTAGCGGCGGAACTGGCGCTCCAGCACGTGGTAGTGGTGGCGGAGCTTCTGCTTCTCGTTGAGGCGCACGCCGAAGTCGCGGAGGCGACGGCCGCGGTAGCCGTGCATGCCGGGGGGCGTGAGGGTGCGCTTGGACGTGTGCTTCGGTATGTCCTCGATGGGCGTACCGATGCGTCGAGAGAGCTTGAGCTTGGGACCAGTGTAACGGGCCATGCAAGATTCCTTCCGTCGTCCGACGTGCCGAGCGGACGGCTGTCCGGGTGGCGTGTCGGCGTGCTCGCGGGTGTGACGGTGGGCGAGCGATCTGTGCCGGGAGGCCGCGGCTGCGGTCCGGCGGGGTGAGATCCGGGCATCAACAAGATGTCAGGGGCGGAGAGTAAAGGCAGGGAAGTGATCGGGGTCAAGTTGGCTTCAGAGGGTTCGGGGTATTCAGTTCGGGAGGAGTACGTCATCTTCATCCTCGCTGAAGAAGCGGAGGTGGGTGTCGAGCGTGTCTTTGGTGACGGCGACGCCCTCGCGGGATTCGGCGGCGCCTTCGCCGTTGAACTCGTTGTGGTGGTACATGTTGGGATCGCTTTGATCTTTGAGCGCGCGGGACTTGATGAAGGCGGCGTGCTGGTCGGTCCAGCAGGCGCACATGCCTGCGCCTTTCCAGTTGGCGGAGAAGGTGGCGCCCGTGGTGTAGTCGGCGCGGTCGCCCATGTAGATGACGGGCTTCCAGGCCTTGTCGAGTTGTTTGTCGTTGTCGAAGGAGAAGGAGCAGTGCCAGCCGATGTTCGGCACGTCCGAGGGCGCGACGGTGATGGTGTTCTCGATGGCGATGCCGGAGATGTCGGCGAGGACGGGGCGGTTGTCGGTGGTCTCGGCGGTGGCGAGGGTGTCGAGTGTGTTGGGGTTGAGGAATGCCTGGTAGGGGACGCCGTTGTTGCGCGCGAGAACGCCGAAACCGATGAAGGACTTTTCTTCGCGGGAGTCGAGGCAGGGGAGCTGGTCGCGGAAATCGTGGGCGTACGCGGCCGCGCCGATGCCCATGTCGCGCAGGCGGGCGAGCGTGACGGCCTGGCGGCCGGCGATGCGGGCGTGGGCGAGTGCGGGGAGGATGATGCCGACGAGAACGGCGATGATGGCGATGACGACGAGGAGTTCGATGAGGGTGAAGGCGGCGCGCGGGAGCGGGGCTCGCGCGGGCGAGCGGTCATTGGGCATGGGATGACTCGGTGATGGCGCGGCCGGAATCCGAGGATTCGCAGAGCCTCATCCTCGGCGTGTGGCGCGCGTGGGTGCTGGGATGTGGGGTACGCGATGATCCGAAAGAGGTGGCGAGGATCAGGCGCGTGGGGGGCCGCGGGCGGGAAGAGATCGCGGGAACGCGTTCGACTGAGCGCGACGTGACGGCTGGGCTGCAATCGCGAACGGCGCGTGTGTGAACGGACATGGCGCTGCGCCGAGGACGGGCGCGATGCCGAGCGACGTGATGGCGATCAGTTGGCAGATTGAGCAGGACTGCTCGTCGTGGGGAGCCCCGGGAGAGTCGTCATCGTGATGCGGAGCGGGCTGGGAGTCGGGTGCCGCGGCGTGGGCGGAGAAATTGGTGTGGTCGTCGTGGAGCGCGTGCGCGGCGGGGAGGAGCGTGGCGGCGACGAGCGCGAGGATCGCGAGGACCGAGGCGATGGCGGAATGGGAGCGGGGGCGCGCCACGGACGCAGTGTGCGCGGGGCCGACGGACGTGTCAAGTCGTTTTGCAAATCATTTGCATAAATGACTTAGGTTCCGCGCCTGCGCGGAAGAGACGAATCAGCACCCGGCAAACCATGCGGCGAGGTAGTCGAAGATGTCCTGCGAGCTGAGGGAACCCGAGTGGTTGAAGTCCGCGGCCGCGCCGCCCGCGAACCAGGCGGAGACGAAGGTGAAAACGTCGTTCACGGTGAGGGAGCCGGAGCCATCGACATCGGCGGCGCAGGGGGGTGGCGTCGTGGGCGCCTGGTAGTCCTCTGTGCAGCTGCCCTCGCCGGAGGTGCGGAGTTCGCCGCGGGCCGGGTAGCGCTGGAGTGCGCCGGCGGCATCGCGGAACTCGAAGTGATAGGAGCGACAGGAAGAGCCGGCGGTGGAGGCAAAGCGATAGGTGCCGCGGGCGGCGGTGCCGAGGTGGAGGGCCATTGGAGATGCGACGCCACTGATAACGATGTTCGCGGACTGGGGCGCGGCGTTCTGGGCGTCGTAGAAGGTGGCGAGGAAGACGACGGAGCCGTTCTGGATGATGTGCGAGCCCGCGGCGATGGGGGAACAGATCGTGGTCGCGGTTTGCGGGCGGCCGAAGTCCTGCGTCCAGTAGCGGGAGTAGGTATTGGGGCCGGTGGCGTAGCCGCAGCCGATCTGCGTGAAGCCGGAGTACATGATGTTGCGGCGGTGGCCGTCGGCGCCGGAACCATCCACGGCGGGGATCCCGGCGACGGAGTCCAGGAGCCAGCCGTTGACCGTGGCCAGCGGATCGCCGTAGCCCGCGGCGATGTTCTCGCCGATCGTGGAGTAGGAGGGGTAGTAGGAGGCGATGCGGACGTTCCAAGCGGTTCCGTTGCAGGAGTCGTGCTGGAAGCCGCAGTTGGAGGTGGTGGCGAGGTCGGTGGAGTGGGCCCGCGAGGATTGGTTCAGGGCGAGATTCCACTGCAGCGGTGGAACGGCGGGGTAGAGCGCGGGGAGGAGGATCGTGGGCGCGGTGGGGAGATAGGCGGCGCGGTAGCCGGTGGGGGAGATGCGGCAGGCGTCGGTCAGTACGAGCGTGGCGCGCTCACGCCAGTTGGGAAAGCCGTTGACGGGGATGCCGTGGTCCGCGCAGGTTTGCGCGAGAGCGGGGGCGGCGGAAACGAGGAGGATGGCGGGAATGAACGACGCGCGCGCGGCCGACAGAAAGCCAGTCAAGGTCATGGACTGCTCACTCCAAGGTGGGTCGGAATACTGGGTTCAGGGGTCGATCGGCGGTCGGGGCGGCACCCGAGTTCCCCCTCTCGACGCGCCGGTTGGAAATACGAGGGAGGGGCGTGCGCGGTTCAGCGCATCGCGGCCGAGACGTGCCTTTGGCCAGTAAACGACAGCGTTCGCGAACCTATACTCGCGGCAATGCCCACACCGCTGTCTCTTCCCGTCCTCCCCAGTTCAAGGATGGCCTCGCGCTCGTTGCTGGGGGATGAGTACGAGAAGAAGGAAAAGTGCGGTGTGCTGGGCGTGTGGGGTGGGGCGGAGCCGGCGTCGATCTGCTATCTGGGGATGTATGCGCAGCAGCATCGCGGGCAGGAGTCCGCGGGGATTGCGGTGAGCAATGGGAGGCGGTTGGAGGCGATCACGGGGATGGGGCTGGTGCCGGAGGTGTTCTCGCGGACTGTGCTGGAGACGCTGGAGAAGCACGCGAAGCCGGTAAGCCCGGACGTCCAATGCACCGACCGCTCAGAGCCGCGGTCGGTGGCACGGAACGGATCGGCGTACACGAAGGGGTGTGGCGCGATCGGGCACAATCGGTACTCGACGGCGGGCGGGTCGCTGGCGCGGAATGCCCAGCCGCTGCTGGAGAGCTACATCGGCGGGCAGGTGGCGGTGGCGCACAACGGGAACCTGATCAACGCCGATGCGCTGCGGTTGAAGTTCGAAGAGGCGGGGCATCTGTTCCACACGACGAGCGATACGGAAGTGATCGTGCATCTGCTCGCATCGCCCGCGCAGCAGAGCGCGGTGGACCCGATCGCGGCGACGCTGCGGCACTTGGAGGGCGCGTACTCGCTGGTGTTCCTGTTCCCGGATCGGATCGAGGCGGCGCGGGACCCGTGGGGGTGGCGGCCGCTGGTGATCGGAAAGCTGGCGGATGGGCGGCACGTGGTGGCGAGCGAGACGGTGGCGCTGGATGTGATGGGGGCGACGCTGGTGCGCGAGGTGGAGCCGGGGGAGATCGTGACGCTCTCGGATGCCGGGATTTCCAGCCGCAGGTTTGATGATCCGGCGCCGCGGCGGGCGCACTGCGTGTTCGAGCACGTGTACTTCGCGAATCCGTCGAGCGTGGTGTTCGGCGAGAATGTGCAGATCGTGCGGGAGCGGCTGGGGGAGAAGCTGGCGCTGGAGGCGCCGGTAGCGGCGGATTACGTGATGCCGATGCCGGACTCGGGGCGCTCGGCGGCGACGGGGTATGCGCGGGCGAGCGGGATTCCGTACCGCGAGGGGATCGTGCCGAATCGGTACGTGGGGCGGACGTTCATCAAGCCCTCGCAGGTGGAGCGGCAGAACGCGGTCAAGCTGAAGCTGAACGTGATCCGGGACATCGTGAAGGGGAAGAAGCTGATCGTGGTCGACGATTCGATCGTGCGCGGCACGACGACGCAGGTGAAGATGAACCAGCTTCGCGAGGCGGGGGCGAAGGAGATCCACCTGCGGATCAGTTGCCCCCCGATCCGGCATCCGTGCTACTTCGGGGTGGACTTTGCGAGCCGGGATCAGTTGATCGCGCACAAGAAGACGGTGGAGGAGATCCGCGTGTTTCTGGGTGTGGATTCGCTGCACTATCTGTCGCTGGATGGGATGCTGACATGCGTGACGACGCAGCCCAGGGAGCACTGGTGCACGGCGTGCTACACAGGGGATTACCGGCTGGATCCGGAGCATCCGGTGACGGATGAGGTGGCGACGAGGCAGATGAGCATGTTCTGAGTGAGGGCACAGGGCGCAGGGCACAGGCCACAGTGTGCGGCGTCGTGTGAGTAACGAATGACGAAGCCGGTTTCATTGACGCTTTCGCATTCTCCCGATCCGGATGATGTGTTCATGTGGTGGCCGATCACGGGGATGATCGAGCCGCCGAGTTCGGAGGGGGCTCAGCGGGTGGAGCGGGCGCGGGTGGTGTCGGGGCCGGAGATGGATACGGGGCGGTTTGAGTTTGTGCCGATCGCGGCGGACATTGCCGTGCTGAATCGGCGGGCGATGGGGGAGGGGGATCTGGATATCACGGCGCTGTCGATGAACTGCTATGCGCATGTGTGCGGGCGGTATCAGTTGACGTGCTTTGGGTCTTCGATGGGGTTTGGGTATGGGCCGAAGATTGTGGGCAGACGAGCGGACATAGAGCGTGGGGTGCGCGTGGCTTCGCCGGTGTGTTATGCGGGAGAGGTGGATGCTGCGGAGCGATTGCGCGACGAGCTCTCGGGCGGCGAGGCGATGATCGCGATTCCTGGGAGGCAGACGACGGCATTTCTATTGCTGTCGATGATGCTGGGGGAACGGCGCGCGAGCGTGCGGTGTGTTGAGATGCCGTTTGATCGGATTTTGGATGCGGTGCGGAGTGGGGAGGATGGCATCACGCATGGGTTGCTGATTCACCAGTCGCAGCTCACGTTTGCGGAGACGGGGCTGGAGTTGATCGCGGATGTGGGGGAGTGGTGGCTGGCGCAGACGGGGCTTCCGCTGCCGCTCGGGGGGAACGCGGTGCGGCGGGACTTGGATTCGAGATTGGGCGCGGGGGCAACGAGGGAGATTGTGAATCTGCTGGATCGCTCGATTCGGTATGCGCTGGAGCATCGGGAGCGGTCGCTGGAGTACTGCATGAAGTTCGCGCCGGAGCTGACGCGGGCGCAGGCGGAGCGGTACATCGAGATGTATGTGAACGATCTGACGGTGGATGCGGGGACGCCGGGCGAGAACGCGGTTGGTCGATTGCTGGATGAGGGGCGCCGATTGGGGCTTTGCCCGGATGCGGGGCGCGTGCAGATGTTGAGGCCGGGGTAAGGGGCGGCGGCGCTCGCGGCGAGCTTGGTGCTTAAGGAGCGGGCGAGAAGCGGCTCCGATAAGCCAATTACCGGAGTTCCCCCGGTCCTCTCATTCTCGGGCAACGAGTTGCCAATCTCCGGGACGGATCGATCCGCAAAACCCGATCGCCGATTGAATCCGCTTGATGGTCGGATTCGTATCGGGTGGTATCTTTTCTGAGTGTGGGCGGCGTTCGCCGCGTGGATCCAAATCACAAGTAGATCGGGGAGTAGACGTGCTCTCATCGCTTCGTCGTCGGCTGGGTTGGGCGGAATGCGTGTGGATCGGCCTGCTTGCGCTCGGCGCGGTCGGGGTCGCTATCGCCGGACAGCCCATCCAGAGCACCAAGACCAACTTCTTCAATGCCGGCACGCAACCGAACCAGCTGGCGGATCCGCTGATCGATCCGGGCGTGTGCAGCGCGTGCCACGGGTACTACGACACGCAGCACGAGCCGTGGTACAAGTGGAACCACTCGATGATGGGGCAGTCGGCGCGGGATCCGGTGTTCTACGCCGCGCTGGCGATTTCGGAGCAGGACGCCTCGTACGTGGGCGAGTTGTGCATGCGGTGCCACGCGCCGTTCGAGTGGCTGAAGAACCTGGTGAAGTTCGACAACGATCCGCAGTCGCCGACGTACGGCAAGACGCTGGCGCTGTCGCAGGAGAACCGCATCGGCGTGGCCTGCCACGTCTGCCATCGCATGGTGGATCCGGTGTATCAGGCGGGCGTGAGCCCATCGGTGGACCTGGCGATTCTCAATGGGCTCTCGACGGGCGTGCCGCCGACGGCGCACAACGCCTCGATGGTGATCGACCCGCAGGATCGGCGTCGCGGGCCGTTTGATCTGAACGCGGACTGGGCGAACCAGCCGACGGGCGGGTGGCCGGGCTACCACGCGTTCCTGCAGTCGCCGTTCCACTTGTCGTCGCGGATGTGCGCGACGTGCCATGATGTTTCGACGTCGCACTTTACGCGGCAGGCGAACGGTTCGTACGCGATCAATGCGGTCGGACAGACGCCGGCGCCGAACAAGTATGACCAGTTCCCGGAGCAGCGGACGTACAGCGAATGGTCGCAGAGCCTGTTCGCGTCCGGGCCGGTGCAACTGGGCGGGCGATTCGGCGGGAACATCCTGGCGTATTCGAGCTGCCAGGACTGCCATATGCAGCCGGACACGGGCGAGGGGTGCGCGCTGGAGCCGCCGACGCGCCCGAATCTGCCGGTGCACAACTTCAATGGCGCGAACACGTGGGTGCTCAAGGGCATCCGCATGCTGTACGACGATGCGGAGACGGAGATGGACGTCGACGGCGTGAACGAGTCGGTCGGGCGCGCGGTGACGATGCTGCAGGCCGCGAGCGACCTGCAGTTGAGCCAGGACCACAGCGCGATCAACGTGCGGATCATCAACTACTCGGGTCACAAGCTTCCGACGGGCTACAACGAGGGCCGGCGGATGTGGATCAACGTGCGGTTCAAGGATTCGGGCGGGAACGTGATCGCCGAGCGCGGCGCATACGACCCGTCGACCGCGGTACTCAACGAGGCGGACACGAAGGTGTACGAGGGCAAGATCGGGCCCGACAGCACGCTGGGATCGCTGCTGGGTGTGACGCCGGCGCCCGCGTTCCGGCTGGCGATCAGCAATCGCTGGTACAAGGACAACCGGATCCCGCCGATGGGCTTCAACAACGCGGCGTTCACCGCCGTGCAGTCGGGCACGACGCCGGCGAACCTGTACGCCGACGGGCAGTACTGGGACGACACGCGGTTTGCGTTCCCGGCGGGGGCGCGCTCGGTGGACGTGAAGGTGTACTACCAGACGTCCTCGAAGGAGTACATGGAGTTCCTGCGCGACGGGAACGTGTCGGACTCTCGCGGGCAGACGGCCTACGACGCGTGGGCGAATACCGGCAAGAGCGACCCGGTCGTGATGGACTCGCAGACAATCCAGCTCCGGTGCCGATGCGATTGGAACGGCAACGGGACGCTCGAGGTGCAGGACATCTTCGACTTCCTGAGCGACTGGTTCGCGCTGCACGGGGATCTGAACGGAGACGGCGTGACGACCGTGCCGGACATCTTCGAGTTCCTGAGCTGCTGGTTCGCGGCGTGCGCCGGGTATTGACGCCTAGGCGCCGGGCTTCACGGCGCGGATGGCCATGAAGAGCGGGATTTCCAGGCGTGCCCGGTTCTCTTCGGGCGCGCGCGGGCCGGAATCGGCGGCGCGCTGGCTGGCCCATTCCTTCAGGTCGGTGATGAGCAAGCCCGCGTCGGCGAGGGCACGCACGTACAGCCCGATCGGCCGGTGGAATGTGGGCGTGCTGATGTCGCCGCCGGATTTCTTGTGCGCGGCCTTGCCCGGGTGCATGGCGATGTCGCGCCGGTAGGGGTTGAGGTACGCGTCGATGCGCCGGTACTGGCGCTTGGCCTTATCGTCCCACCCCCAGTGCGATTGGCCGGGAGCGCGGAAGGCCGGATGCGTGACGACGGCGACGAACGAACCCCCGGGCTTGAGCGCATTGGCGACTGCTCGCAGCGCGGGCTCGAGCGGATCGAAGTTCGAGAGCGCCATGACGCAGCACGCCGCGTCGAGGTCCCGGAGGTCTAGATCGGCGAGCTTCCGCGCGTCGGCGACGTGGTAGTCGATCTGGGGAGAGCGGGTCTTGGCCTGCTCGATGAGCTTGGGCGCGGCGTCCACGCCCGTGACCCGGACGCCCATCTCCGCCAGGCGCCGGCAGAGGATGCCCTGGCCGCAGGCGAGGTCGAGGATCGACATCCCGCGACGCGGGCGGAGGAGGTCGATGGCTCCGGGGAGGATGACCTGCTCATAGTGGTCGCTGCCCTTGTCTTCCAGGAGAGCGTCGTACCAGCCGGCGACTTCGTTCCAGGAGCTGTCGGAGGCGGCGGGTAGTGAGGCTGTGATGGCAGAATCCGCGGAGGGGCGCACTGGCGACGCCGGCGATTCGATCGCGGGACGCTCCCACTTCATTCCGACAACGCCGAAGAAAGATTTGGGGGGGCGGGAGTCGAAGCGAATGAGCTTGTTCGTGGCGGGGTGTGTGAACTCGAGTTCGGCGGCGTGCAGGCCAAGACGTTCGAGTGGATCGGAGGTTGCCCCAAATCTTCGGTCGCCCGCGAGCGGGTGGCCGAGTTCCTGCATGTGGATGCGAATTTGGTTCTTGCGGCCCGTTTCGAGGCGAACGCGGAGGAGCGAGTAGCCGTGGGCGGAGCCGGCGACCGTGTAGTGGGTGATGGCGAGTTTCTTGGGGCCGTCGCGGCCGCGGCCGGTGCGTTGGGTTGTTGGGCCGCGGTCCTCGGCGATGTAGGACTCGCGTGTGCCGGTTGTGCCGGGGGCGCCGAGGTCGCCCTCGGCGAGGGCGTAGTAGATGCGGTGGGCTTTCTTGTCGTGGAACTGGTCTTTGAGGGAGTCGAAGGCGTGCGGAGTCTTGGCGAAGACGAGCAGGCCGGAGGCTTCCTTGTCGAGGCGATGGATGACCCAGACGCGCCCGGGTTGGTCGGTGCGGCGGCCGGTGTCGTCGGTGCGCCGGGAGCGGCGCATGGGCGCATTGGCACGCACGTGTTTCTTGACGTAGTCGAAGAGGGTTTCGCCCTCGCGGGCGGAGGGGCGCATGTCCTTGGCACCAGTGCCTGTGGAGCGCGCCGGATCGGCGGTGACCATGCCGATCGGTTTGTCGACGACGAGGATCTCGGCGTCCTCGTGCACGAGTCGAACGTTGCGGGCGATGAACTCAGGACGGCGCGGGCCAGGGGCGGAGCGAGGCGGCGATTGTGAATGTCGCGAGGGAGGCGGTGGAGGTGGGGATGGTGGGGGGGTCATGGGCTGCGTGGGGCTCGCGGTTCGGGCGTGGAGGGTACGTGCGCCTCGATGCGGTCCAGCAGCCAGTCGGCGAATGCGGCCTTGTCCATCGATCCGTTGGTTTGGGCGACCACGCCTGAAGGTCCGATGAGCGTGGCTTCGATGGTGGGAGCGTCCATCGTTTCGAGTGGATTGGCGACGATGAGGTCGAGGCCCTTTCGGGCGATCTTTGCGAGGGCGGATTCCATCAGGCGCTCGCGCGGCTCGAGGGCGAACCCTACCACGAGTTGGCCGGGCCGACGCTGCTTTGAAGTTGTCGCAAGAAGATCCGGCGTGGGCTCGAGTTCCAGAGTCAATCCGCCCTCGGATCGTTTGAGCTTGCCTTGCGCGGCGTCGGGACGACCGATCAACGGCTTGGGCCGATAGTCCGCGACGGCCGCGGCCATGACGAGCGCCTCCGAACGGGGGAAGTGAGCCTTCAAGAGAACCTCAAGGTCGGCAGTCGTTCGGAACCGGAGGACATCGACCTGCGAACTTTGAGGGGACAGGGATGTTGGACCAAGCAGCAACGTGACCCGCCATCCGCGGGAAGCGGCCTTGTCGGCGAGCGCGATTCCGAGGCGTCCGGACGATCGGTTTCCGATGAACCGAACGGCGTCGATCGGTTCGTGCGTCGGACCGGCGGTGATCAGGAGGCGGCGATCGGCGCCGGCGGAGTTCGAGAGGTTGGCTGGGGGAGTGGGCAAGCAGATTCGACAATCGGATTCGGTGAGCATCATCGTAGGTTCTCGCCAAACAGGTGTTTGGAGGATGGGCGGCTGGAGGAATGCGGCTAGGATCGAGGTGCACCGCTCAAGGCGGCGCGCTGTCTGGTAAGATGCCGTACGGGACCCAAGGGATACGCACGCACGCATGGCTCGATCGCGCAAGAAAATCGGTGAAATCCTCGTCGGATGGGGGCTGGTCACACAGGCCCAACTGGACGAAGCGCTCGCCAAGAGCAAGACCAGCGGCAAACGCGTCGGCGAGACGTTGGTGGAGCTTGGTCACGCCAAGGACGATCAGATCGCCAAGGCCTTGGCGCATCAGCATGGCATGGAGTACGTCGATCTGGCGGCGGCGAGCATGTCGGGGAAGGTCGATGCGAAGCTCATCCCCGAAGAGTTGATCAAGAAGCACTTGGTGCTGCCGCTGGCGAAGGCGGGCGGGCGATTGCAGCTTGTCATCCACGATCCGACGGACATCGAGACGCAGGACCTGTTGCGGTTTCGGTTGAACACGGAACTCGACCCCCGACTGGCGCCCAAGAGCCAGATCAAGTGGTACATCGAGAATCGGTTGAATGGCCAGCCGGCCGCGGCCAATGGCAAGCCGCAGGAGTCGCTGACCAAGGACATCAAGATGGTGGGGGCGGGGCAGTCGCTGGTGAGCGAGTCGATCGATCGGAGTATTGATCGCTCGGTCGATCGGTCGGTTGACCGATCGGTGGACAAGTCCATCGACCAGGCGGCGGACGATGCTCCGATCGTGAAGCTCTGTTCGCGCATGCTGGTCGAGGCGTGCAAGATGCGCGCGAGCGATATCCACATCGAGCCGATGGCCGACCGCGTGCGCCTGCGGTATCGCATCGACGGCGTGTGCATCGAGCGCGACAACCTGCCCAAGCGCATGCAGAACTCCGTGCTCAGCCGCATGAAGCTGATGGCGGGGATGAACATCGCCGAGAAGCGGGTGCCGCAGGACGGACGCATCAAGATCAACATGGACGAGACGCAGATCGACTTCCGCGTCTCGGCGTGTCCGGCGTATCACGGCGAGAGCGTGGTGCTGCGTATCTTGCGACCGGATTCGGTGAAGATCGGTCTTGTAAACCTTGGGTTCGAGGAAGACAATCTTGCGGTCTTCAATCGCATCATCCGGCGGCCCAACGGCATCTTCCTGGTGACGGGCCCGACCGGTTCGGGCAAGACGACGACGCTGTACTCGGCGCTCGACGTGCTCAATCGCCCGGACAAGAAGATCATCACGGCCGAGGACCCCATCGAATACAACTTCGAGGGGATCAACCAGTGCCAGGTGAACGAGAAGATCGGGCTGACGTTCGGCGCGATTCTGCGAACGATGCTGCGTCAGGCGCCGAACATCATTCTGGTCGGTGAAATTCGTGACCGGGAAGTGGGCGAGATTGCGATCCAGGCCGCGCTGACTGGACACCTCGTGTTCTCGACGCTGCACACCAACGACGCGCCGTCGGCGATCACGCGTCTGATCGACATGGGGATCAAGCCCTTCCTGGTGGCGTCGTCGATCCAGGCGATCATGGCCCAGCGTCTCATCCGCGTGCTCTGCAAGGAGTGCAAGGCGCTGGACGACAACCCGGATCCGAAGTACCTGCAGCTGTGCGGCATGACGGCCGAGGAGGGGCGAGGCAAGATCATGCGAGCCGTGGGCGTGAAGGCCTCCGGCGAGGATTGCGCCAACTGCGGCAAGACGGGGTACCGTGGGCGCCAGGCCATCTTCGAGATGATGACGATGAACTCGGAAATCCGCGAGATGGCGTTCAATCTGGAGCCCATCGAGCACATCCGCAAGGCCGCGCTGGCCAATGGGATGCGGCCGCTGGTTTCGGACGGCAAGATCAAGGTTCTCAAGGGCACGACGACCCCCGGCGAGATCGCCCGCATGGCTCAGGTGGAGGGCAGCGGGCACTGATCGCCGTGCCGACTCCTGTTGTGATTCCGATTTCTTCGATCGCTCGCTAGGCAAACCAACCCGACCGTTCCTCGGACCTCACTATGTCAACGATCCAAATCGACCGTCTCCTCGACACCGTGATCAAGCTCGGCGCTTCCGACTTGCACCTCACGGTCGGCCGTCCGCCGACGCTCCGCCTGCACGGCGGCTTGCGCAACCTCCAGACCAAGGTCTTGGATTCTGACGACATGGTGTCGCTGATGAAGGCGATCACCAGCGAAAGGTCCCAGCAAGAGCTGCAGGAAGAGGGCGGCTGCGACTTCGGCTTTGCGTACGGCGATGCGGCCCGCTTCCGCGTGTCGGTCTTCCGCCAACGCGGCGATCTTGCGATCGTCTGCCGGCAGATTCCCAATCGGCTCCTGACGTTCGAGCAGATCGGTCTGCCGGACATGTGCAAGGAACTCATTCGACGCCCCCGTGGCATGTTCCTCGTGACCGGGCCGACCGGCTCGGGCAAGACGACGTCGCTGGCGACGATGATCGACTTCGTGAACGCGAATCTCGAGCGGCACATCGTGACGATGGAAGACCCCATCGAGTATTACCACTACCACAAGAAGTCGATCGTGAACCAGCGCGAGGTGGGCAACGACGTGCCGTCGTTCGCCGAGGCGCTGCGTCGCGTGCTGCGTATGGACCCGGACTGCATCCTGGTCGGCGAAATGCGAGACCTGGAGACGATCGAGTCGGCCGTGCGTGCCGCCGAAACCGGCCACTTGGTGTTCGCGACCCTGCACACCACCGGTGCGGCCAAGACGATCGACCGCGTGGTCGACGCCTTCCCGCAGCAGCAGCAGAACCAGATCCGCGTGCAGCTCTCGACCGCGCTCATCTGCATTCTGTCGCAGGTGCTGCTGACGCGCGTCGATCAGCCGGGCATGGTGGCGGGGTACGAGTTCCTCGTCGTCACGCCCGCGATCGCGAACCTGATCCGCGACAACAAGTCGTTCCGTATTGATTCGTCGATCCAGACCGGCAAGCGGTTCGGCATGCAACTGCTGGACGATCACCTCTGGTCGCTGTACTCGCGCGGCATGATCTCCGCCGAGGAGATGATCGACAAGAGCAAGAATCCCGGCGACCTGCGCGACAAGGTGCACCGCTTGGGTCGCACCATCGGGCGCGCGGAATGGGACATTGATGATACGGACGCTGGGGACGGCAAGCCCGAAAAGAAGTCCTGAGTCCGGCTAGATAAGTACCAAGTTCCGACATCAACCGACATGCCGGAGGCGTTACCATCGGCTCCTGTGCCATTGATTTACGCGGGTATTGATGAAGCCGGGTACGGCCCCTTGCTGGGGCCGCTGTGTGTCGGTGCGTCGGTCTTCCGCGTGGATGGGTGGGTTGAGGGGGAGCCGGCACCGGATCTGTGGAAGGCGCTGTCCGGAGCTGTGTGCCGGGAGACGCGCGATTCGAGGCGGCGGATTGCGGTGGGTGATTCCAAGAAGCTCAAGCTGGCCAACTCGAGTGTGACCAAGCACCCGCTCACTCACCTGGAGCGCGGCGTGCTGGCGTTTCTCTCGGCGCTGGCGAGCGATGCCGGTGATGGAGCGGCGTGTCCCGACTCGGATCTGTTGATGCTCCAGCGGTTGGGGGTTGTGCTGCCGGAGGAGGCGTGGTATTCCGGGGAGGCGGAGGCGTGTCCGGTCGGAACGTCGGCGGGCGCGGTGGGGATCGCCTCGAACACACTTCGGCTGGCGCTGGAGCGGGCGGGCGTGGGCGTGGTCTACATGAAGTGCAGTGCGATCGGGGAAGGGGCGTTCAACGAGATCGTGCAGGCGGCGGGGACGAAGGCGGCCGCGACGGAGGCGGCGCTGGTCGAGCATTTGTGGACGATCTGGGAGCGATGGGGGACGTTGGGGGCGGAGAGCGGCGGCGGAGTCCGGGTGGTGTGCGATCGCCAGGGGGGGCGGGCGTTCTACACAGAGATGCTCCAGCGAGCTTTCCCGGGCGTGGATGTGCAGGAGACGCACCAGTCGGAGACGCAGAGCCGGTATGAGTTGCGCGGCACGGGCGCGGGGAGCGAAGACGGCAGGGCGCGGCACATGCACGTGCTGTTTCTCGTTGAGAGCGAGCAGCATCATCTGCCGGTGGCGATGGCCTCGATGATCGCGAAGTTGACGCGCGAGACCCTGATGGCCCGGTTCAATCGCCACTGGCGGGCGCGGCTGCCGGAACTCAAGCCGACGGCGGGGTATCGCGGGGACGGTTGGCGGTGGATCGAGGAGGCCGCGCCGGTGTTGACGGAGGCGGATCGGCGGGCGATGATCCGGCGCGCGTGAGGGATGTACGTTGAGTGAAGCCAAGCACATGCTGGATCTGGCCGCACGCATCGCTTCGCGCGCGGCCGGATATGTCGAGCCCAACCCGCTGGTCGGGTGCGTGATCGTGTCGGGGGATGGGAGCGGGCGCATGATCGGGATGGGACACCATCACGTGAACGGCGGGCCGCACGCGGAAGTGAACGCGCTGGCGGATTGCGACCTGCGCCGGGAAGATCCGCGCGGGAGCACGGTGTACGTGACGCTCGAGCCGTGCAATGCGCCCGGAAAGCAGCCGCCGTGCGTGGACGCGCTGATCGCGGCGGGGGTTCGGCGCGTGGTGTGTGCGAGGCGGGATCCGCATCCGAAGGGCGTCGGCGGGGCGGAGCGGTTGATGGCCTCGGGAGTTCAGTTCGATTGGAGCGATGCGAGCGAAAACGCGATCCGGCTGAGTGACCCCTTCATCAAGCGCGTGACGACGGGGCTGCCGTGGACGATCGTGAAGTGGGCCCAGACGATCGACGGGCGAGTGGCGACGCGGACAGGGGAGAGCAAGTGGATCAGTTGCGAGGCGTCGCGCCGGCGCGTCCATCGGCTGAGGGCGCGCGTGGATGCCGTGGTGACGGCGGTCGGCACCCTGCTGGCGGACGATCCGGTGCTGACGGCGCGGGCGGGGTGGAGGCGGCGGCGCGTGGCGCGTCGGGTGGTGATCGATCCGGGGCTGGAGATTCCCGAGAGTTCGATGATGGTCCGCACGATCGACGAGGCGCCCTTGAGTATCTTCTGCTCCGATGAGGCGCTCGGTCAGCATCAGCGGAAGGTCGCAACGCTGACCGCTCTTGGCGCGGAGATCGTCAGCATGGGGAGCGAGGGAGAGATTGCGGTGGATGGCGTGCTGCGACATCTGGTCTCGGCCCATGGGTGCACAAACGTGCTCGTCGAGGCGGGGCCGGGGCTCCTGGGCCGCTTGTTCGACGGTGATCTGGTGGATGAAGCGCACGTGTACATCGCGCCCTTTCTGCTCGGCGATGAACAGGCCAAGCCGGGGATTCGCGGCCGGGTTGCCGAACGGCTTGCGGACGGCAAGCGATTCGCGCTCCGGCGCGTGAAACGCATCCGCGATGACGTGCTCATTGAGTATGCTCGTATCGAGGGGGTGTCGTGATAGGAGCTACGATTTCGGCGTTCGTCGTTTCATGCCGGCGATGGAAGGAGCATCCGATGAACGCCACGATTCGGGTCGGGATCGCTCTCGCGAGCGCTTTCCTCGGTGGGGTTGGAGCCGAGATGGCCGCGGCGCAGACGACGGCGGCGCGCGTTATTCTCGACATGGATCCGGCCCGTCCCGGGTTTCAGAACAGGGTGAAGATCCGACCCAATCAGACGCAGGTGCCGATGGCGGTGTACATCGTCGGGGGCGCGCCGCAGCAGATGGTCTGGGGCATCGGATATCTCGGCGGATTGGATCGTGGGATTGCCGTGGGGCATGTTCCCGGGCAACCGACGCACGGCGTGCTGACGGGGCTATCCGGGGGCGCGGGCCAACCAGTCATGGCGGGCGGATCGGGATATGCCGGACCCGGCGGATTCCAGAAGGTGTTTGTCGGTCCCGAGGTGCAGTACGTGGAGTACGGCCCGGGTCCGTCGCCCTTGCCATTGAATCCGACGCAGCCGGTCTTCACGGTGACGGCGAATCTTGCCGGACCGATGCCGGGCGACCGCTTTGATCTGTACATTGCCGACGCCGTGCGGATCTGGCGTGGGGAGGGCGGCGCGTTCTCTACGACGAGTGCATTCTCGCTCGACACGGGCGGGGACGCTGTACTAGACGCGACACCGACGCTTGTGGGGCAGGACGGCGACGCCGGGACCCCGGTTCCGCCGGGCGCGTTCCTCGTGGACTACATCGATGGTCCGTTACCGTCCGGCCCCGCGCAGATCGAGGTGTTGCCGTGCATCGCGGACTACGACGCCAGCGGCGCGGTTGCGCCCGCGGACATCTTCGCGTTTGTGTCCGATTGGTTCGCCCTTGCTCCGCGATCGGACTCGGACGCGGATGGGGTGGTGACGGTCGCGGACATCTTCGACTACATCGCTCACTTCTTTGCCGGCTGCTGAGCGCTCCGCAGGAAGAGGAGGGATTCTTGAACGGTGGCCGCAACCCGCCGGTCGGCGAATCGGAGCCAGACCTTGGTCCCTTCTTGAGCGTGCGACCACTTCACCATTGCGAATGCGATCGGCTCCTGGCCCAGCATTGGGGCGCAGCACGAACTGGTGACAGCGCCCACGGCGGCGGCCGCGTCGTCGTCGGCGCCGATCACGGGGGTTCCGGTTTCGGCCTGGGGAGCGTCTGGTCCGTCCGGCTCAATCCGCAGCCCCACAAGGCGCTGCTTGGGATGTCCGAGGGCGTTCATCCGGGCTACGACTTCCTGGCCCAGGTAGCACCCCTTCTTGAAGCTCACGCGATCGTGGAGCGTTTCCGTTCCGGTCTCGTGGGGGAGGGAATCCGAACCGAAATCGGCGAGGCAGAGCGCGGCGCCGCTCTCGATCCGAGCGATGTTGAGCGCGTGCCAGCCGATGCGACGGGCGAGCGCGCCGCTTGGGGTCGCGGGCTGATCGGATCGCGCGGACCACGGCATCGAGACCGCCTCGTATGCATCGGCGACGTGACTCGCGGGCGCGAGAAGATGCAATCCGATCTCGCCGGCCCAGTCGTAACGATCGACGATGCACTCAACTCCGGCGACGCGAATCGTCGAGGTCTGCCCTGGCTGGATGTCGGCAATCGGAGAGCCCGCGATCGGCTCGGACTTTCCCGCGAGGATCGCCGCCGCGGCGGGGCCGTGCATCGCGAAACGGTGCCACTGCTCAGTCTGATCTTCGACGCGGCAGTCCTCCATGATGATGAAACTGGAGAGGCCGGCGAGGGTTCGCTCGGCGGCGTGAACGTCCACGTCGACGAGCACTCGGTCGGGCAAGTTGATGAGGCGAAGATCGCCGTCGATGCGACCCTTGCGATTGAGCCAGAACGATCGTCGCGCGAAGTGGGGCCCGAACCCCTTGAGTTCCTGAGTGACCATTCGGTTCAGGAACTCCATCCGATCGGGGCCAGAGACGGCGAGCGTGGCGCGGTGGGGCTGGTCGAAGGCGGCCGCGTGTGTACGGATCGAGGCATACTCGATCGGGACGGGGTCGAACGCCTCGACGAGCAAGACCTCGGGAGCGCTACTGGGGCCGCTTCCGTAGGGTGACAACAGGCCTTCGCCGGCGCGATGAAGTTCAAGGAGGGGAGATCGTCGGGCCACGTCGGATGATAAGGAGCAGGTCCTGGCGGGTACGAGCGGACGGTGCAGAACAAGGGAAATTTCAGTGATTACGCGAGCATCGGCGTGAGGGGCGGGGTACCGGTTTCTCCGTACTTTCGTGAAGGCGGAGTTCCCGGTATCATCCGCCCTTATGCCAAAGTCCAATGTCAACGTCGAACTCTTGAAGCAGCTGTGCGAAACTCCCGGCATTCCCGGTCGAGAGGAGCGCGTACGCGCGTTCATTCAGAAGGAGATCAAGGGGCTGTTCGATGAGGTTCGAACCGACAGCATGGGAAACCTGATCTGCAAGCGTTCGGCGAGCCGTGGGGGCGGGAAGAAGGGCTCGCGGCCGACACGGGTGCTGTTCCTGTGCCACATGGACGAGATCGGGTTCTATGTCAAGAGCATCGACGACCAGGGCTTCATTCGCCTGCAGAACGCGGGAGGGTTTGACACCCGAAACTTGTTTTCCCGACGCGTGCTCGTGTGCACAGACGACGGCGATATCCCGGGCGTGATGAATCCGGGCGGGCGTCCGATCCACATCGCCTCCGAAGAGGACAAGAAGAAGATCCCGGAGGTGAAAGAGTTCATGGTCGACGTCGGCATGAAGGCCGACAAGGTGCGCCGCGCGGTCAAGATCGGCGACTACGTGGTGATGAACGAGCCGGCGATGGTAATGGGGGACAAGTTTGTTTCAAAGGCATGCGACAATCGCGTGGCGTGCTGGCTCGGCATCGAGTCGGTGCGGGCGATGTCCAAGTCATCGCTGGCCTGCGATCTGTATGTCGTGTTCACAGTTCAGGAAGAGGTGGGCCTGCGCGGGGCGCACACGGCCAGCTTCGGGGTCGAGCCGGATATCGCGATCGGGATCGATGTGACGCTGTCGTGCGATACGCCGGGCGTGCCGGGTGATGAGATGATCACCAAGCAGGGCGCGGGATGCGGCCTGCACATCATGGACTCTTCGTTCATCTCGGATCACACGCTCATCAACGAGCTGGAGGCGGTCGCCAAGAGGAACCGCATCCCGCACCAGCGGACCATACTGGCGCGCGGCGGGCAGGACGGCGCGGCCGGTCAGCAGGCACGATCGGGCGCACGAGCCGCGGGCATCGTGGTTGGAACGCGATACATTCACACGGTGACGGAGATGATCGATCTGGTGGACCTTGCGGCGGCGCGAGATCTGCTGGCGGCGTGGGCCGCGACTGTGAAATAGGGATCGATCAGCCTACTTCTTTCGAGTTAGCTCGAACGCCGGGCTGTGATCGGTCTGCTTGCCGTTCTGGTAGGAGCGCCACTGCTCGGTGATGTGATCGGCGTCCTTGAACTCGATGGTGAGGCCGCCCATGTACATCTGGTCGGATGAGGTCTTGTTGCTCACGCCGTCGAAGTTGAGTTCGATGCGGTTGGGGTGGTCGGCGCTTGCGAAGGCTCGCATGTGCGGCTGGTTGCCCATTGCACAGTAGTGCGTGACCACGAGCGACGGTCCGTCCATCGTGTACATGTTGGTCATCTCGTGCGGCGAATCGGGGAACATCACCTCGCGCACGGCAGACCCGGCGGAGGACACGGTGAAGATGCTCGCCGTCTGGCGCACGCCTTTGTCGTCGGTCGTCTCCCACGTGCCGGCGAGGGACTTGACCCTTTCAATCAGGGCTGCCTTCTGTGAGTCGGTGGCCGGTGTGACGTGCCCCACGCATCCGGTCAGGATGAGCAGAAGCCAACCGAGCGACAAGAACGCGAAGGTCCGGTGCATGCAATGCTCCTTGGACAGAGAGGCGCTGAGCATACAGGCCGGAGGCGAACCTTTGCAAGAGGCCGCCGGGCGCGAAGAAAAAAGGCCGCAGGCCAGACATCGGCCCGCGGCCCGTGGGATGTGCGTTCTTGCTCGAAACTCGAAGGAACGTTACTCCTTCTTCTGTGTTTCGACCTTCTTCTCAGTCGTAGTAGTCGTCTTGGTCTTCTCCGTTGGCGTTTCAACGGTCTTGGTCGTGGTGGACTTGGAGTGCGACTCCGTGTTGTCGCACGCGGCAAGCGCCATCGGCAGGCCTGTCAAGCACGAGCCCACCAAGAGGGCCAGAGCCCAACGGCCGAACTGCGTCGCACCGGTCCTCTGCGTGTTTGGGCTGTTCATGGCGATTCTCCTTTCCAAAGATTGGGAGTAGGAGGCCGAGCACGCTCGGCACTACCGAACTCCCCATATCAGAGTTACGGCGCGGCCGTGAGAATGGCTTGAAGATTGCATGAGAGAGGATTGAACTGCCGTACGGGTCCGAGCTCTTGCGGTGTCAGCTGGAACGCTCAGCGGCCCGGTCACGGCGCCAGAGATGCACCAGCAGCATCAGAATGCCGAACAGCAGAAATAAGTCGGCGAGGTTGCTGACGTATGGCCAGACTTCGCGATTTCCCATGACCGTCCATTGGAAGGGCCAGAGAAGGTTTGGGAGGGGATGGATGAAGTCGCGAACGCACGCGAACACGAGCCGGTCGTAGAGATTGCCCAGTCCGCCGCCGATGAGCAGGCCGATGGCCGCGTGCGCGAAGTGATCTTTGGGTCCGGTCCATTTGGCGAACATGGCGAGACCGAAGCCCAGGGCCAGGACGGTGAAGCCGATGAAGAAGCCGCGCTGGCCGGGGCCCATGCCGAAGACGGCGCCGGGATTCAGCACGAGCTGGAAGTGGAGGAGCTTGGGAATGACCGTCACAGGCTCGTGATGCGGCACGATGCCAAAGTCCGGATTGCTGATGGCTCGTGGGTCGTGCTGCGTGCTGACGCGGAGGACGTCCTGGCGATGGATCGTCACGGGTTGATTGGCGACGCGAGAGAATGCGATTTCCTTGCTGCCGAGATCGATGGCGATGGACAGCACGCAGGCGATCACCATCCAGACCCACGCTGGCACGGAGCGCCACGCGGAACGGGGAGTCTGTGCGGGCGGCGGAGTTGGTGCGGCGGGGACAGTCACGCGGGGCGTTGGGTTGGATCGGCCGGTGCCGCAATCAAGGACAAGAAATGAGCCCGGGCGGTTTGGAGCGTTCGCGCTGAATGCGGGGTCTCAGTCCTCGTCGCCGCCGCCGGAGGCCCGGCCCGCACCGGATCGGGAGGTGATGACGAACGGAACGCGCTCCATCTCGCGGGCGGCTTCGATGGAGTATTTGGCCCAGGGGACCTCGGCGAGTCGTTCGGCGCTGATGCGCTTTCCGGTGCGGAGGCAGACGCCGTAGGTGCCGTCGTCGATGCGCTTGAGAGCTTCCTCGATTTCTTTGATCAGATTGCGATCGACCTGTGCGAGATCCAAGGAGAGTGACTGATCGCACGTGTCCGAGCCTTGCTCGGCCATGTGCTGCGGGAGATTCGAGAGCGAGCCGGAGTTCTGGCGGAGGGCTTCCTCTTCCATGTTCGCCACGTCGCCGACGAGCTCGTTGCGTTTGGCGAGGAGGATCTCGCGGTAGCGATCGAGTTCCTTCTTCGGCAGCTTCGCCTTCGGGTCGAGCTTGAACTCCTTGGGCATGGAAACGCCGGGAATTCCTGTGGAGGGCGGGGCTTTCGGGCCGGACTGGATCAGGGGCTTCCAGCGGTTGCCCGGCTTGATGAGCGGTTCGGAGACGGGCATCTCAAGCTTCTTGGGCTTGGGCTTGCGGATCGGCTTGTTCGACACGATCGTGATGCCCTTTGGCGGAATTTTGCCGCCGGTGGCGGGCGCCGTGGCCGGCGCGGGGGCCGCAGCCTTGGCGGGAGGAGCTTTCGGGGCTGGCGTCGGCTTGGCAGGCACAGGTTTCGCGCCCTTCGCCATGGGCTTCGGAGCCAGCTTCGCGGCGGGCTTGGGCGCGGGCTTCTTGGGCGCGGGCTTGGCAGCCGGTTTGGACTTACTGCTCGACGGCTTGCCAGACTTCACCATGCGGACGAACCTCCCTGCTCGCGCCGGCGCGGCGCGGCGTGCAGATGGCATGTTGGCCCGAACAGGCCGCGTACCAAAAGGCGGGGAGTATACGGGTAGGGTGGGGGAGCGTCAATCGGAGAATGTGGCAGCGAGCTTCTGCTCGATGCGGTCGCGATTGTGCTGCAACGGGGCGTTTGAGTCCGGGCACATCGGTCGGAAGGCCGGTGGCGATCGCTCACGTCTCGGCGAACGAGCCGAGTTTGCGGAATCGCTGATACCGGGCGCCCGTGAGGCTGGACACAGGGACGGATTTCAGCTCCGTGACTTGCTCGACCAGCCAGCGTTCGATGTTCGCGGCCGTGGCCTTCGGATCGCGGTGGGCCGCGCCGATGGGCTCGGGGACGATGGCGTCGATGATGCCGAGTTCGAGATTGTCCTTGGCGGTGAGCTTGAGGGCGATGGCCGCTGCGTTGTTGGTTTGTTCGTTGGCGGTCTTCCAGAGGATCGCGGCGCAGCCCTCGGGGCTGATGACGGAGTACCAGGCGTTCTGGAGCATGGCGACCTTGTCGGCAACAGCGATGCCGAGTGCGCCCCCGGAGCCGCCCTCGCCGATGACGATGGAGACGATGGGCGTCTTGATGCGCGACATCTCGCGAAGGTTGACGGCGATGGCTTCGGCCTGGCCGCGGGCTTCGGCGCCGAGGCCGGGGTATGCGCCGGGCGTATCGACGAAGGTAATGATCGGGATGCCGAACTTCTCGGCGAGCTTCATCTTGGCGAGGGCCTTGCGGTAGCCCTCCGGGTGGGCGCAGCCGAAGTGGCAGGCGATCTTCTCTTGCGTGGTGCGGCCCTTCTGGTGGCCGACGACGAGGCACTTGATCTTGCCGAGGCGCGCGAAGCCGACGAGCATGGCCGGGTCATCGCCGAAGCGGCGGTCGCCGTGGAGTTCGGTGAAGTCCTTGAAGATGAGGTCGATGTAGTCCTTGGATTGCGGTCGGTTGGGATGGCGTGCGACGCGGACGGTGTCCCAGGGTGAGAGCTTGGTGTAGACCTCGGCGAGTTTGGCGGAGCGTTGGGTTTCGAGCGTGGCGATCTCACGCTGAAGGATGGCGGGGTCGCTCGGAATGGAAGCGTCGGAGTCTTCGCCGTTGAGCGCGGCGTCCTCGGCATCGAGAGAGGGGTTCATGCCAAGCTCGGAGGGTGGGGCGATCCCGTTGGCGGCGGGTGATGGAGGTGTAGCCTGCTTGAGACGAGTTTGGAGCGCGGTGATGCGCTTTTCGATCTCTACGACGGGCTTTTCAAAGTCGAGTTGGTAGAAGGCGGGCATGGCGAAGGGTATGGGGGATGTTGGATTTGGGATGTCGGATGTGACCGAGCGAGTCGGTGGACGGACATCCGACCTTCCACTTCCGACATTCCAATGATCCGGCATGTCTCATCACAAGCCGTGTCTGCTGGCGATCATCGGGGGCGGGAACATGGGGCGGGCGATCGTGCTCGGCGCGCTCGATGCGAAGCTGATGGCGCCGGGGGAGATCGTGGTGTGCGAGCCGGATTCGGCGAAGCGGGATGCGATGCGCGGGTGGGGGGTCCAACTGACTGCGGATCATGGCGAGGCGATGCACCGGCTGGTGCCCGTGCCGGGGACACTGAGCGAGATCCGGGACTCGTATGGGCTGGCGGCGTGCGGCGGACAGGTGCTGCTGGCTGTGAAGCCGCAGATGCTGGGGCAGGTCGCCGAACAGTTGCGGTCGCACCTGGAACAATCGCCGCGGGTGGTAATCTCGATTCTGGCGGGGACGCCGACGGCGAAGATCGCCGGAGCGCTGGGCGGGAACTGCCCGATCGTGCGTGTGATGCCGAACACGCCGGCGCGGCTGCGGAAGTCGATGACAGCGCTGTCGCGAGGGGCAACAGCGAATGCGGCGCACGAATCGCTGGCGTACGACCTCTTCGCGAGCATCGGGGAGGTGATCCGGATCAACGAGTCGCTGATGGATGCGTTTACCGCGCTCTCGGGGAGCGGGCCTGCGTACGTGTTCTATCTCGCCGAGGCGATGGTGAAGGCGGCGCAGGAGGTTGGGTTCGACCGAATCACGGCGGACCGTGTGGTGCGGCAGACGATCGCGGGGGCCGCGGGACTGCTTATGGATTCCAATGAGCCGCCCGAGGCGCTACGTGCGGCGGTGACGAGCAGGGGCGGGACGACGGAGGCGGCGGTGGGGGAATTGGAACGGAGCGGGGTTATCGACGCGGTTGTGCGCGCGGTTGTGGCTGGGCGGGATCGGGGGAGGGAACTCGCCGACTGACGCAGATTGCACACTTGATGAGGTCTCGCGTACATTGGTCCCATGATCTACCGGATTCTCATCGTTGCGGGGCTGACGGCGTGCATGGTTGGGTGCTCTGGGTCTGCGGGCGGGAGCGGTGGTGGAGCGGGCCCGCGCGGGACGCTCGATCGGGTTGGGGAGGAGTACTTGAAGGTGACCTTCACGGCTGATCCGGGGGCGGGAGTGGCGGCGGGGCTGCATGAGTATGACGGGCGGGCGATTGACATGTCGAAAGCAGCGGTTGCTGCGCGGCGGGCTGCGCTGGTGAAGCTGCGTGGGGAGTTCGCGGGGCTCGCTGAGGGTGGGGGAGGGAAGGGAGAAGGGAGCTTGCGGGCGCGTGCGATGATTGCGGCGATCGATGCGGATCTATTCACGATCGACTCGATGCATGCGTACACGCATAACCCGATGACGTATGCACGGGCGATCGATGCGAGCATCTATGCGAAACGGGACTTTGCGCCGAAGGTCGCGCGGTTGAAGTCGGCGATTGGGGTGCTGAAGGGAGCGACGGGCGTGGTCGCGGCCGCGAAGGCGAATCTCGATCCCGTGCTGCCGGAGGTCTACATCAAGACGGCGATGGACATCGCCAAGGGGCAGGCGGAGTTCTGCGAGGGGGATTTGATCAAGGGGTTTGATGATGTGCCGGATGCTGCATTGAAGGCAGAGCTCAAGAAGGTCGCGACGGATGCGGCGAATGCGATGCGGGAGTATGCGGCGTGGTTGAAGACGGATCGCATGCCCAAGGCGGGGAAGGAGTTTGCGATCGGGCGGGCCGCGTTCGTGAAGATGCTCCGCGAGCAGGAACTGATCACGCAGACGCCGGAGGAGATCCTCACGATCGGGCTGAAGGAGTTGGAGCGGAAGAAGAAAGCGTTCGAGGATGCGGCCCGTGCGATCGATCCGAGCAAGCCGCCGGCTGTCGTCTGGGAGGCCGTGCAGCACGACCACCCGACGCCCGCGACGCTTCTCTCGGACACGCGGGCCCACCTTGCCGAGATCCGTAAGTTCCTGGTCGATCACGACATCGTCCGCTTCCCAACGAACCAGGAGGTGATCGTGGATGAGACGCCCGCGTTCCTGCGGGCGACGAGCTTCGCGTCCATGGATTCGCCGGGCGTCTTCGAGACCAAGGCGACCGAGGCGTTCTACTACGTCACGCCGCCGGAAAAAGAGTGGGATGCGGCCAAGACGGAGGAGTGGCTGACGGCCTTCAACTACTACACGACGGATGTCGTCTCGATCCATGAGGCGCTTCCGGGGCACTTCGTGCAGGCGCTGCACCTGAAGGCGTCGGATGTGCAGGGGGCTCCGCGGTTCGTCGGTTCGTACGCGTTCATCGAGGGGTGGGCACACTACACGGAGCAGATGGCGATCGATGAAGGGTTCCCACCCGGATCGCTTCAAAAGACTCCGCACGCGATTGAGAAGTACCGCATGGCCCAGGCGAGCGAGGCGCTGCTGCGGGTCTGCCGGTTGATCTCGTCGATCCGCATGCACTGCCAGGGCCAATCCCTCGACGATGCGACGAAGTTCTTCACGGAGAACTGCTACTACCCCGAAGCACCCGCGCGGTCCGAGGCGGAGCGCGGCAGCTACGACCCGGGGTACTGCCTGTACACCGTCGGCAAGCTGCAGATGTTCAAGCTGCGCGAGGACTGGCGGCGGCAGGAGGGGCCGACGCGATTCTCATTGAAGCGATTCCATGATGAGGTGCTCAAGCACGGGCAACCGCCGGTGCGGTTGCTGCGGGAGCGGATGCTGAAGGATGCTGGGTCTTGGGAGCGGACGCTTGGAGAGTGATCGGTACCCTGAGCGCGAGCGAGGGATGTCTTGGTTTGTGTGTCCTCTGATTCACCGGCGCAGGAAAGAGGGCCGAGCCCTCCTTCCCGCACCCATCCACCCCCGAGAGCAACATGTCCGTGGTATGCTGACTTGGTGAAGCCACATCCGCGTATCCGGAAGACGGTAAAGTGGGGCGGCGCCGTCGCGACGGTACTGCTGGCGGCGATCTGGATCATGAGCGGGTGGTGGAGCCCGGGGTGGACGAGCAGCCGATACGGAACTGCGGCGGTTGTGGGCGGATCTGTACTCGTCGTTCAAATGGACACATCCTCGCTCCAGGGCAAAGCTGGCTGGTCGTTCGTTAGGCATGTACCCAACACCACCGTTCCGCGCTTCCAGTTAAGTAGGCCCCGGATTCGCCCTTTTCCCGGAGGGTGGACTGCGATTCTGCCTCTCTGGTGCGTCGCTCCAGTTCCGTTCCTCGCGAGTGTGATTGCGTGGCGGCTTGAAGCGCGAGCCCGCTCGCGCGGGACCACCCCCAGTTGTCCGCGGTGCGGGTACGACCGCTCGGGCTTGCCGCTCCTGGCGGCCTGCCCCGAGTGCGGATCCGGGCAATGACCGAAGCGGAACAATCCTTCGAGAAGCGTGGGGCGCGGGCGTTGGTGTTTGTTACGCTACGTTGCGGCTTCAGGAGTGGTGGTGCCACCGGAATTCCGTGTCACCCAATTTTGATCCGGATGTGAACTCTACCGCGGTGCACTGCCCAAAAAAGTCACGCCGGGGCGAGTGCGGCAGGTACTCGGCCCCGGCGGACGACACGCTCAGGTTGTTCGGTCTCGCCTCTTGGTTCGGAGGGTCTCGGACCGGCACGGCAATGGTCGCGGACTTCGCTCTCCCTGGAGCGAGAGCCGCGACCGGGAACGGGCAAGGGAAGAGAGGCGGAAGGGGTGGGCCGCGTCAGCAGCCGGAGAACCAGGCGGAGAGGAAGTCGAAGATGTCTTGCACGGTGAGGCTGCTGGAGTTGTTGATGTCGGCGAGTGCGTCGCCGTTGAACCAGGCCTGGAGGAAGTCGAAGATGTCCTGGACATCGACGCCGCCGACGCAGTTGTAGTTGGCGATGCAGATGTTCAGGGCAACGGGCGAACTGCTCGCGGTGGAAGTGGAGCAGATATTGGAGACCGTGACGGAGTAGCTGCCCGCATCGGCGCGGGTGGTGCCGGTGATGGAGAGAGTGCTTGTAGTCGCACCGGAGATATGGCCGGCGACGTTGCTCAGCGCGACGCCGTTGCGGGACCAGGCGTAGGAGAGCGTGCCGGTGCCGGAGGCCTCGACGGTGAACTGCACGGTGGTCGAGCAGTTCGTGTTCACGGCGACGGGGGGCGTGCCGATCGAGGGCGCGGAGCAGGCGTCGACTATGACGGCGGACTGCAAGGCGTAGAAGTCGTCGGACCACCAGAAGGAGCCGGAGTCCTCGCTGACGCCCCAGACGTTCGTGAACCCCGCGCCCGTGCCGGAGTTTGTGGCCGTCCACGCCCAGGTGAATGTGCCGGAGCTTGGTTTGAGGACGAGCCAATAGGTGGTGTTTGCGGTGAGGGCGTAGCCGCCTGTGGTGAACGTATTTGGACCGACGGCGGTGGTGTACGAGGCGGGCGAGGCGAGGGTCGTGAGGAGCGCGCCGGGCTCGAGGCCGGCATCGGCCCGAAGCTCGAGGGCGGCGGTTCCGGTGCTCGTCATGGACATAAGAAGCATGACGGAGTTGAGCGTGTGTGCACTGGCGTCGGTCTTGAAGGAAGCGGTGAGGTAGCGTGTGGATGTGGCGGATTCGGCGCCGTTGGTGGCGTTGGCCGTGTTGTCGGAGAGCGTTGTGCCGAAGGCCGCGGCGTTGAAGAAGGCGAAAACCGCAAACGCCCATCCCACGAGTGAGCGGAATGTGGTGCGGGAGAGCATGGGGACCTCTGGGGTGGGAAGAGAGAAGGCGGAGGTTGAAAGTGAGACAAGAAGAGAGCGCTTGGGCGCGTCGCCCAAGCTACGGAGCGATTCAGCACTCGAGCATCTGGCGGAGGGCGAGCGTCGGCGTGCCACCGCCGAAGTCGTGCGCGTGGTCGTCCTCGCAGGCAAGTTCGGTGAAGTCATGGGCGTAGGCGCGGCATGTGGAGATGGTGTTGGCCGCGATCTTGATGTTGAAGGATGCGACGGCGTGGGAGTTGTCGTCGGCCATGCGGAGGAGCATCTGCGAGCCGACGGAGTTGTAGATGCCGTCGGTGGAGTTCAGCGTGCGCGTGCCGCTGTGGTTGTAGATGGAGGCGAGGCGGGCGAAGACGGCCGCGTTGGTCGTTTCGTTGAAGAAGAACTGCGTGGTGAAGTTGGTGGTGGCGGTCGTGCCGGAGAAGGTGCGGATGCGGACGTGGATGTGCACGGCGCGCCCGATGTACCAGCCGGGGTAGACCGTGATGAAACGCACGTTGCCGTGGCCGTCGGTGATCTGATACCCGCGGAGCCACTTCTGTCCAACGTTGTTCGGGTTGCCGGAGCCGCTAACGTCGGAGTAGCTGCCCGCGCCGTTGGCGTGCCAGATGTCGACCCAGGCGTTCTGCAGGGGCGAGGGAGTGCCGCTGGCGTTGAGCGTCGAGACGTTGATGTTCAGGCGGAGCGGCAGGCCGGACTGTACAGCGTTGTTGTTCGCGGGATCGGTGCGCACATCCTGACGGAGGAGCTGCTCATCGACCCAGAAGGGGCCTTGGGTGGCGCAGGGCGTGACCGTGTCGGCGCGCAGAAGGCGCGGGGCGTAGCCGAGCCCGGCGAGCGCGGCCGCGCTTGCCGCGCCGGCCTTGATGATGTTGCGCCGGTTGATCAGGAAGAGTTGGGGACGCTCGATCTCGAGCCGGCTGTGATTGGGAGATGCGCTGTTCATGGTGCACTTCTCGGTGGGGTGGTCGAAACGGCCGCACGAGCCGGGTCTCGATTCCGGGAGATTGGTGTGCTTCGCGGGCGGAGAGGGGACAAGACGCCAAGGATTCTTTGGATTCCCGCGAAAATGGCCAGAGCGTGTCCCCTTCTGGCCTGGGTTGGACACCTGGTTACACATGGAGCCATGCGCGTGCAGTCCGGCGGCAAGGACGGGCGAGCGGTGTTCGAGATCCTCGTGCGCGAGCACGCGGACATGCTCATGGCGTATCTGCGGACCTTGATGGGTCCGGATTCGAGCATCGACGATGTGTTTCAGGAGGTTCTGCTCGTGGCGTGGAGGCGGCTGGAGGAGTGCGATCGCACTCAGCTCTTCGGCGCATGGCTGCGCGGCATTGCCAAGGTGCTGGTGATGGAGCATTGCCGGAAGGCCAAGCGGCGGCCGACGGCGACAGCTCCGGAAGTGCTGGCCGAGATCGACAAACGGTTCGACATTCTCTCGCGATCGCCGGGCGAGACGTTCTTGGAACGGGCGGAGAAGCTGATGGAGTGCATGGGAAAGTTGCCCGAGGCGATGCGTGAGGCGATCGAGCTTGTATACGGGCGCGGACTGGCAATTGTTGCGGCGGCGGCGTCGATCGGCGCGAGCGAAGAAAGTATGAAGAAGCGCGTGCAGCGGGCGCGGCAGCTTATGGCGGAGTGTCTGGGGATCGGCGGAGCGAGCGTGTGAGCGAGTCGGAAACGAACAGCCCGATGCACGAAGCAAAGTCCGATCTCGGCGGGCGCGCGATCGAGCCGGAGTCGCGGGAGTCTCATGCGCAGGCCGCGAGCGAACTGGTCGTGCAGGGGCTGCTCGAGTATGTGCACCGTGGGGACGGGGCGCGGCGCGAGGAGCGGCTGGCGAAGTTCTTCGACGGGCTTGATGGATCGGCGGCGCCCGCGCGGGTATTCGTGCTCCGTCGATACGCGCGATGGGGCCTTGCCATCGCGGCGATGATCGGTATTTGCACAATCCTGGTGCTGGTTGGCGTGCCGGGAGAATCGTCCGCGCTGGCGGAGGTGAAGCAGTCGATCGCGGCGATGAAGAACGCGGGAGAGCGGCGGTACGAAGTGTCGTTCGTGAGTGGAGATGGGGCCGCCGGAGCGAAGGATGTCAATGCGATCATCGACACGAGCGGACCCGGTTTGTTGCTGATCCGGCACAAGCCGCCGTGGGCGCGAGACTTTGTAGCAGCGGGGCGCGACGAGAAGGGCGCGTGGGCCACCACGCGCGATGGATTGACCACGCGCGACCATCCGGAACGGAACTGGCCGCCGTTTGTGACCGATGGCGGCGAATCGCTCATTATGGATTCGATGGACCGCCTGCTGGACGGTCTGCCGGACAGGTTCGACCTGAGGCGAGGTGACGCGGCGATGATTCCAGGCTCAGGTTCCGCCTCGGCGACGAGGACGTACGACCGCATCACGGCGCGCCGCAAGACGACCGCGGGGCCGCAGCCGAATACGGTGGAGTTGTGGATCGATCCCTCGACGAAGCTCGTGGAGCGGATCGAGTATCACTGGGACACGGGTCTGGTGGGGAGATCTGCGGGGGATGGGGTGGGTCGGGGCGACAAGGGCGGGGATGGGGGACCTGGCGGCGGGCCGGGCGGAAAGCCGCATGGTCCGCCGCCGGGTGATGACATGGACGGACCCGGGCGCGGTCCGCCTCCGGCTCACCATGATCACGGGCCGGATGACTTCGGGCCCGGCGGACCCCATGGGCATGGGCCGGATGATCACGGGCCGAGTGGACATGGTGATCGGCCTCCGCCCCCGCCGGACGGTGATGGTCCGGGCGGCCCCGGTGGACCGCGCGGCGCCGGGGCGCGTGATGACCATGGCCCCGGCCGGGATGGAGGCCGGCGCGGAATGGGCGGCTCCGATCGTGGTGGGCCTGGGAATGCGCCGGGAGGCATGCCGCGGATGATCGTCTTCCAGCGCGTGGATGCCGCGGCGTTTCCAGCGGGCTGGTTTACGCCGGAGGGGCACGCACCTAAGCCCACCGATCATTGATCAGAATGACCGCTTGGCGGTCGTGCTGTCCGCGATCGATGGCGCGAGCCCTTGCCAGCCGAGGGCGCGCATGCCCTTCTTCGCGACCGAATCGAAGTAGACGAAGTACACAATCGTGGGTTCGGCGGGCACTTCGGGCTCCCAGCCGTACATTGCGAAGTGGAGGTCTGTGGGGAACTTCGCCTCGGGCGGGGCCTTGACAACCTCGACGAGTTTGGCCGTCCAGGTGTGGAACTTGGACCCGCCCTCATCGTTCGAATCGCGAACGACGAGGATGACATCCGCCTTGGCGGCCCGAGCGGGATCCACCTGCGCAGAAGCAGACGGCGGGCGCGGTTTGTCTGCGGTTGAGGGGTGGGAGCCTGTGCAGGCGCCAAGGATCAGAACGGCAAGAGAACCGGCCGAATAGCAGAATCGCTTGGGCATGTGGAACTCAGAGTGCGCGAGGAGCGCGGTATTCCCATTTCACACGTGGCCGCCCGAGAAGAGGCGTCTCCGGACAGGCTCAGATCGTCTCGATTTCCTTCGACTTGGACGCGACCAGATCGTCTGTCTCCTTCTCGAACTTCTTGAGAAGGTCCTGGATCTCGTCGTGGAGTTGCTTGATCTCATCCTCGCTCACGTGCTGCTTCGGATCGTTCTTGATGCCGTCGGCGTGCTTGTTGGCGTCGCGACGTGCGTTGCGGAGCTGGACCTTGGTTTCCTCGGCCACTTTCTTGGCATGGGCCACGAGCTGCTTGCGCCGGTCGCCGGTGAGCGCGGGAAGGTTGATGCGGATCTGCTTGCCTTCGGGCATCGGGTTCAGGCCGAGTCCCGCGGCCTCGATCCCTTTCTTGATGGCCTGGATGCTGCTCGCGTCGAATGGCTTCACGAGGAGCTGCGTCGGCTCGGGGACGGAGATAGCGGCGATGTTCTTCAGATCCTGCATGTCGCCGTAGTAGTCCACCTTCACGAACTCGATGATGGAAGGGGAGGCGCGGCCGGTGCGCATGCCCTTGAACTCCTTTTTCAGGTGGTCCAGGGCCTTGGTCATGGTCTCTTCGGTCTCGAGAAGGATCGTGTCGGGGTCCATAGGCGCAGAGTGTAGAACGCCCTCTGCCGCTGGTCCGCACCGGGTGTTGCGACGAAAAATGATCCGCATCGCCCTTTGACCAGCGCCCTGCCACCGCATTGTTCGGAACCCCTCCAACCCAAGCGGGAACTGGACTCTCTGATTGCGCTCGCGATGGGAGAAGTGAAGATTGAACGAAAGAGAAAACCTCCGAAGCGTCGTCATTCCTGACTTCGCACCCGGAGGTCTTCAGTGCCCAGCAGGTTCCTTGCGGATCCTGCCAGACATTCCTGTCATGAAGACCGCATATGAAGCCTCGGTGAATGTGCGGCGAATGCGGAGCGAAAGGCGCTTCGTCCGATGGCTGCGAACCCTCGAGGGAGAGCCGGGCCCGGCTCCGAGCACATCCGCGCCCTCATGGAGGCGTGATCATGGTGCCGAGCGCCTGTCCTTGCATGACGGACTTGATGTTTCCCCGTTGCTTGAAGTCGAAGACCAGCACCGGGATCTTGTTCTCCTGGCACATCGCCAGCGCGGTCATGTCCATCACGGCGAGGTTCTTGTTGATGGACTCGGCGAACGTGAGCTTCTCGTATCGCTTCGCGCTCGGGTCCTTGTTGGGATCGGCGGTGTAGACGCCGTCCACCTTCGTCGCCTTCATGAGCAACTCGCATTCAAGCTCGGTGGCCCGAAGAGCGGCGCAGGTGTCGGTGGTGCAGAATGGGTTGCCCGTACCGGCCACGAGGATGACGACTCGTTTCTTCTCCATGTGCCGGAGGGCGCGGCCACGGATGAAGGGTTCGGCGACGGCACGGACGTCGATCGCGGTCATGACGCGAGAGTCGACGCCGATGTGGAGGAGGGCCTCCTTCAAGGCAAGGCCGTTCATCATGGTCGCCAGCATGCCCATGTAGTCGGCCGTAGCCTGGTGGATGTGGGCGGCCTTGGCGAACTTCGCCCCACGGACGAAGTTGCCGCCACCCACAACGACGGCAAGCTGTATTCCTGTTTCGTACGCCGCCTTGACTTCCGCGGCGATCAGCCCCAACTCGTCCGGATCAATGCCTGACGACCCGGACTTGCAGAATGCCTCGCCGGAGAGCTTCAGGAGAACCCGGGAATACGGGGAGGAGCCTGGCGTAACGCTGATGGTTTGTGGATTGGTCATGGGTTCGATCAAGAGTCCGGACGAGGCGGTGAGAGATGGGATCGGGGGGTGGAGACTAGCGGGAACTTGACAGGTTTGCGTCTCCAGGGGCGGGTCCGGGCTTGGGTTTTCCACCAATTGGGCCGATTCAAGGATCGGGCGGGTCATCCATGGGGTCAAGAACCTGGGCAAGGAAGCGTGCGAACAGACCACAAGCGGGGAAGAACCGATATGGGTGGCAGATTCGCCGTGATTCAGGGCCGAAATGCCGGCATGGACCGGGCCGCGAAGCGCAGGGGCGTCATCGGGGGCACGTACCATCTGCTTAGGATTGATAGGAGTTTGGTGTGACGCAAGTGCAGTCCATTCCCGTTGGAGCAGGCGGCGCGATGCCGTCGGGCGCCAACACGTCGAGTGCGGCTCCGGCTCGCTCGGGAATGTTTGGAATGTTCAATCCGCTCCCGAGCCGGAACATGACGCTCGGGCAGAAGATCGTGCACTGGATTGTGAGCGCTTCGTCGATGGGGCTGCTGATGTCCGTGCTGATCCACATGCTCATCACGCTCGCGGCCGCATTGGTCACCGTCGGCGTGGCCGGGCTCGGAACGCGTGGTTCGGGCGGGGGCGAGTTCAATCTGACAATTACGAGCGATGCGCAGCTCACGGGCATCGCGGACTCGGCCCCGTTGGAGACGCAAGCGCCGAGCGTTGCCGACAAGGAGATTCCCGAGCTTCCCACCGCAGGAGTGGGGGAGGGGTCGGGGGGCATGGACGCGCCGGGGGCCGGACCGGGCCTCGGTCCGATCGAGGGCGGCCTTGGCGGGGCGGGTGGAGGTGACATCGGCGACGGGAAGGGTTTAGGCGCCGGCGGCTCGGGCAACGGCGGGGCGAGCTTCTTCGGCGTCGAGGCGAAGGGTTCGAGGTTTCTGTACATCTGTGATGTTTCCGGCTCGATGGACTGGGACGAGAACGGCGTCGCCAACGGAAAGCGGCTGCGGACGCTGAAGAAGGAGTTGACGTCCTCGATCCAAGGGCTGTTGGAGCACATGCAGTTCTACGTGATCTTCTTCAGCTCCGGCGCAATGCCGATCAACGCGGACAACAACAAGTGGATCATGGCCCGCGACACGGGCAAGAAGTGGGCCGTGGACAAGATCGGAAACCTGCACGCGTTCGGCGGCACCGAGCCATGGCCCGCGTTTGAACTGGCGTTCCAGATGAAGCCGGCGCCGGATGCCATCTACTTCATGACCGACGGCGAGTTCGACCCGACAGTGGCCCTGCGAATTCAGGCCATCAATGTCGGGAGCCGCAAGATCCCGATCCACTGCATCACCTTGGTAGAAAAGACCGGTGAAGAGGTGATGAGGAAGATCGCGACCGACTCGGGTGGGACGTACGCTCACGTACCCGGGACCAAGTGAGGCCAAGAGCGTGAAGCGACGGATCGCGGCCGCGAGTTTGATGGTGATAATGGCCGCGGATGCGGCGTCGGCGCAGGTCTTTCTGCGCGGGCAGAGCGAGGCGCTCGTGGGAGACGTGGTCAAGGTGGGCCGGGACGGAGTGGCGGTGAGCATCGGCGGGACGACAAAGATCGTTTCGTGGGATCGCGTGCGGGACGTGCGCGGAGAGCATGGGGCCGAAGCGGCGATCGAACGAGATCGGGTTGGGGATCTGTGGCGGGCGAGGACAAGGCTGGAGCGGGGCGACTACGGCGCGGCCGAGGGCGTTCTCGATCGGCTTGCCCCTCTCGAACGAGGGTTGACGGGACCGACGCCGGCGGTTGTGTTCGAGGGCTTGGTTCGGTGCCGTTTGCACCGCGGCGCGACGGCTGCGGCTATTTGGAGTTGGCTTAGCTGGATGCGAGCCCGGGGCGGAGTCCTGGAGAGCAACGCCGATCCGAGCGCCGGGTGGATTGGGGGGCGCATCGAGGGGCCGGGGATCACTGATCCGCAGACATCGTTGCTGCCGAGTGTGCCTCCTGTATTTTTGCGGGACGCGGCCTTGGATGTTGCTGCATCGAGCGCGGAGTGGGTACAGGTCACAGGCGCGGACGGAGGCGCAGGCGAGCTCGCGATGCTCTATCGGGCCGCGATGCGATTCGAGGCGGGATTAGACCCGGAGACCGCGCCGATCGCAAGTGCGAGCGAGGGGGTTCGCCTGACGGCCGACGTGGTCTTTGCCCGGGTTGGATCGGAAGAGCAGCGGCGCGTGGCCGTTTCAAACTTGCGGGCACGGCTGGCGCAGAAGGATGTTGAGCCTTGGGTTGAGTGCTGGTGCCGCATCGGAATCGGACGGTCGCTGGTGCGGGAGCAGGATGCGGACATGCGCCGGCAAGGCGTCATCCAGCTCTTGCACGCCCCGTCGAGATTTGCGCGAGTGTCCCCGGCGGCGGCATCGATCGCCTTGGCCGAAGCGGCGGTGGCGCTCCACGAGATGGGCGATGAGCAGGGCGCTCTCGCGCTCAAGACGGAGCTATCCGAGAGATTCGGTCGATCGTCGGCGATGGGCTGGGCCCGTTTGCGCGATATTCGCGTCAGCAAGAAGGAAGACAAGGCGGACGGAAAGCTCCCTGCGGCGGCAACTCCGATAGCGCCAGAAGGGCGGGGCGGCTGACATGGAACAGAGATGGCGCATCGGCACGCGGATGGATTGGCGAGTGCTCGGACTCTATGCGGCGCTCGGTCTTTGTTGTCTCGCGACGCCAGTGATCGCGCAGGAGCCGGATGAAGAGCCCACCGCCGCGCCCGAACAGGCGATGGAGGCCTACCTTGAGCGCCTCGGCCTGCGCCGCCTGCTCGCGGAGCTGCTCGAGAAGCGACTCGCGGCGACCCCGAAGGACGTTCGGGTGCAACTGGCTGATCGGCTGAGCAAGCTCTACGTCGAACTTCTGGGCTCTGCGCAGACGACGGCGGATCGGCAACTGTGGGAGGATCGGGCCCGGCAGCTGCTCATCCAGGTGCCGGACGCCGACTCGTTCGATCTGAGGTTGGGACTGGGCAAGGCTGTTTATGTTCGTGCCGAAGAGATCGCCGAACGATATCGCCTGCGGTTGACGACACCCGACGAACTGGCCGAAGCCGAGAAGGTGTTTCGCGGGCTGGTCACGCAGTTCAACGAGATCGCCACCAAGGCCCATCGGCGCGTCGACACACTCGAGCGGGTTGAGCAGACGGGGGAGGCGACGGACAAGGCCCTGGCCGACCTTGCGGACGCGAGGCGCCAGCGGTCGCTGGCGTTCTACTTCGCCGGCTGGTCGAACTACTACCTCGCGATGCTGACCAAGTCCGACACGCCCGCGTTGGAAGCGATGCGCTGCTTCGGATGGCTGCTCAACTCGGGAAATGGGAAGAGCGCCTCACCGGATCGCGTGCAGGGATCGATGTTCCAGTATGAGCACGTCGCGCGGGCGGCTGTGGGGTGTGGGTTGAGCGCGTCGCTGCGCGGCAACGACACCGAGGCGCTGCGCTGGCTGGACGCCGTCGGCGAATCGGACCAAACGCCCGAGCAAGTCCGGGAGCAACTCCCGTCGCGCCGAATTGTCGTGTTGGGGCAGGCCAAGCGATGGGCCGATCTGGAGTTGTTCGTTCGCCGCGCCCGGAAGGCGGATCGGCAGGGCGGTGGGCCAGACCTCATCCCATTGCCGACGGCGCAGGCCCGTCTGCTCGCGGTCATTACGCTCGAAGCGGACAAGCGGACGGCGGGTGCCCAGATCGAATCGCTTGCCAAGATTGCGCTGGGGGATCTGGTCGCTCGCAAGGAAGTCGCGCAGGTGCTCGATCTGGTGGGGAAGTACGGCACGGCGCCGATCGGCGACACCGGATTCATCGTGCACTATGTCCGTGCGCTGCAGGCGTACGACCTCGCGAGAAAAGAGCACGAGGCGAAGGCCGGCGATGCCGGGAAGGACGAGCCCACGAACGACTCGGGCGTGGCGACGCAGTATCGCGCGGCCGCCGCGATGTTCGATGCTGCCGAGCGGCAGTCGGACGCCGAGCAGTTTGTCTCCGAGCGGGCGCGCGCCGCGACCATGCACGGCCGGTCGTTGTTCTTCTCGGGCCAATCGGCGGATGCCGCCGACGCGTTCATTCGCGCCTGGCGGCTCCTCGGTGTCGGAACGACAGGCGAGGAGCCACTGTGGCTGGCGGTTCTTGCGCTCGAGCGGGCCGCGAAGGAGGCGAGCGCCAACGAAAAGACGCGAACTCGCCTGAACGAGACGATCGCGCTCTTCCTGAAGACATATCCGGATTCCGAGCGGGCTCCCCGACTCACGCTCATGCAGGTTTCCATGGGATCGCTCGGCGACGACGAGGCCCTCAGGGTGCTCTCGGCGGTGCCCAAGGAATCGCCCACGTACGACGCCGCACGGCGGCAGGTCGCAAGAATTCTGTATGCCAGGTTCCGTGCGGCAAAGCCCACCGAGAAGGACTTCGCCGCGGCGAGATTTGTCAGCGTGGGCGAAGAGGTTCTCGCGGCCGATCGCAAGATGGCGCTGGAAGCGACGCCGGAGCAGGCCAAGCCGGCCGTGGAGCGCGTCATCGTTCGGGCGAGGCAGTTGCTCGATGCGCTCTTGAGTGTCTCAACGCCGGACGTGGCGCGGGCCGACATGGTCCTGAAGATCCTCTCGGGCGTGGCGTCGTTCAACAGCTACGACCTCAAGCCGCTCATGGCCGAGCTGACGTTCCGCGAGCTGCAGATGGCGGTCGCGAAGAACAATGTGGATCAGACGGATTCGGCGGCGTCGCGTCTCTTCACGCTGGACGATCCAGGAGCGCAGTTCCAGGCGGCGGGAGAGCGGCTGGTGTACAGGGATGTGGCCGCGAAATACAAGCCGGGCGCCGATGACACCGAAGCCGGGATCGAGCTGGCACGACGCGTTGTGAAGTACGGCGTGCGAGTGATCGACCGAGTCGGCATGGATCCGGCTCGCATCAAGGACGCTGGAGTGCTGGGTGTCTACGCGACGGTGGCCGGCGCCGCCTTGGAAGTTTCGAAGCGTTCGAGCGACGCGGCAATGCGGGATCTCGCGATCAAGCTTGATCGAACCGTCCTCGGCGTGCAGCCGAGAAACGAACAGGCCCTCCGCCGCATCGCCGATGCGAGCGAGGCCGCGGGAGACTTCAAGACGGCCGCAGCCATGTGGGTGGTGGTGCTGGAGTCTGTGCAGGTCGGTACGCCGACCTGGTTCGAGGCGAAGTACCAGACCATGCGGTATCTCTCGAAGTTCGACATCGACAAAGCCAGAGCGGTGATGCGTGAGCATCGCGTGCTGTATCCGGATGGCGGCCCGGATCCGTGGGGCGCCAAGATCATCGACTTGTACTCGGTCATGGGCCCCGGCGAGCCTTCGGCAACTCCCGCGGCGCCGGGCGGGGCGCCGCCCGCCGGCAATGCGGGTGATGGAAAGGGGAGTGTCCCGTGATGCGCACGCACCGGGCGTCGCCAATCCCCAAGTTCCTTGAGGTCTCCGCGGAAGCCGGGCCCTTCGAGATGCTCAGTCTGTCAGCGGCCGAGTGCACGCCGGCGCGCGTCGAAGCCGCGCTGCAGCGACAGCTCGATCGCGTCGGTGCTCATGCCGAAGGAGACACGCCCGAGGCGGACGAGGTTCGCTTGGCGCTGCACGCGGCCGCGGCCCAACTGCTCGATCCAGAAGTGCGTAGATTGATTCTCGAACAACGGCTTGGGTCGGCCATCCCGGCCGCGGAGCCCGCCGGTTCAGCGGAATCGATCGAAGCCAGCGGGGCCGTGTTTCGTGAGCCCATCACGACGCGCCCCGCGGCCGAAGTACCGCACGGAGCCGCGCGAAGAGATGAGATTGCATATCAGGACGGAACGTCGCCCGACCCCAACGCTCCCGTGAAGCGGGCCCTCTTGGTGGGAACGCTGGTGGCGATCGGCGTGATCGGACTCGTCGTTGGGATGATTGTGCTGACTTCCAACTCGGCGACGAGTCCCGCCTCGCCGAATCCAGTCGCCTCGGGCGGCGGCCCGGATACGCCGGTCGGAAGCGCGACGGGCAAGGGAACTCCGACGGCCGGAAAGGGGGCCGCCTCGGTGATTGAGCAGACGGCGCCTCTTGCCGACCAGTCGCAGACGGCGAGCGGACCGACCAATCGGAGCGTTGTTTCGACCGGACGAAGCGAGTTCGTTGACGGTGCTCTGATCGTTCGGGAACTTCGCGCCGCGGCCTTCAAAGCCAAGAGTGATCCGGCGGGGGGTCTGGCGGAATTCCGCAAGCAGGTCGCGCGGCTTGCGGACTGGTGGCCCCGATATGAAATGGGGGACCGCCGCGCGGCGGACGATGCCGTGCTGGAGTTTCTTTACGTCGTGAGCGACAAGCCCGAGGCGGCGGATGCGGTCGCCGAACTTGGACGACGGGCGGCACTTCCGCCCGTGGAGGCCGGACAACTCTCGGCGGATTTGGTGTGGCCCGCGGCGTGGGCGACGGGCGCTCTGATGCGGCTGAGTGTGGAACAGGGTGTGCCGCGATCCTTGGCCGCGGCTGTGGCACAGGCGCTCAACGATGCTCTCGGCGCGGGCCGAGCCACTGGAACACTCAGCTTTGAGGGAGGGGCGGAGGCTTCGTTGCGCCGAATGCCGCTCCGGCTCGTGGCGCCACGGAGCCCGCGTCAGACCGAGGCCGATCCGGGAGCGCCGCGCACGAGCGGCGAAGCGGTGAAGCGATGGGCGGATGCGATTGTCCTTGTTGGAGGCGAGGGTTCCGAGGTCGAACGGCTGCTCGTGGACGGGCTGGAGCAGATTCTGTTGAATGGACCGGAGCCGGACTCGGATCGCGCGGCGTTCGAAGCCGTCGAAGTGATCGCAACGCGAATTCGATGGCGGGCGCAGGGGGCCGCACGCGATCGGCTGCTTGAGTGGTTCAACGACCCCCGAGTCTCGAGTGCGGACCTTCGTGTGCTCACGGGCGTATTGGCCAATAAGTCCACGGCCGAAGGGGTGGACGCGTCGATGCAGCTCTCGATCACGGCGTCGCCCGACGATCGGGCACTCCTCCGGGCACAGTTCGCGAAGGTCTGGGGGCTGGCCAAGACCGAACAGAGAGACAAAGCCCTTGAGCAATGGCGGAGCGTTGCTCGCGGTGGTTACTTCCAGCCGGCGGGGGACGACGAGCTCGCGAAGGTGGCGCGGTTGGTTGTCGCCGTGCGCATCAATCACGCGGCGCGCCGGCTGTGGCTCGGAGACCCGGCCTCGTGCACGCGGCTGGTTTCGGATGTCGAGAACATTCCACAGACGATTCGCGATATCGGTTCGTCGCCCGCGGCCACGCCCGTTCCATTGCCCGGCCCTGGGCCGGGCAGTCCTCCTCCGCCCGGACGGGGGCCGGGTCGCAGAGGTGGCGGGGGTGG
>JADMIO011398614.1_pt1 | contig 55980 bp, 46 predicted proteins | sample 8958161 | NCBI WGS metagenome assembly JADMIO01 (sample SAMN16585339, study PRJNA669376) | soil metagenome | isolation source: Crop rotation soil | place: USA: Cullars Rotation, Alabama | collected 2011
GCGACTTCAAGTCACGTGAATTCCAAGCTTCGGATCCCACTGTGCTGGAAAGGCACGCGGCGATTGAAAAGAATGCGCAGCCGGCCGTCCCAGATGACAAACACAAGCACGATGGCTCCGGGAAGCACGACCGCGACCGGGCCCTTGGCCAGCATGCCGACGCCCGCGGCGGCGCCCATGGCGATCCACCAGAGCCGGCTCGGATGGCGATGCCCGATCCAGAAGAGGTAGAGCGTGAGCAAAATGAACAGGTGCAGGAGCGCATCGGGATTGGCGAAGCGGGCGGCGCCGCACAGCATCGGCGTGCATGCCGCGATCACCGCGCCGATCAGCCCGGTGCTCCTGCCGAACATCGACCGGCCCAATTCATAAATCAGCAGCACGGCGCCGAGCGCGGCGAGGGCGGAGGGCAGCCGAGCGGAGAATTCGTGAACGCCGAAGAGGTGCGTCGCAAGCGCCTGGAGCCAGTAGATCAGGGCCGGCTTGTCGCTGCGCAACTCGCCGTCGAAGCTGGGGATGACGTAGTTCCGCGCCGCCATCATCTCCCGGGTGCAGGTGTAGTTTTTACCCTCGTCCATGTCCCAGAGGGTCGCCGCGCCGAGATTCACCAGGAAAAGCAAGGCGCCCATGGCAAGCAGAAGCGCATGATGCCAGCCGCGCCGGCTCCAGCGGGGATTCATCCGTGAGTCCTCGACATTGTTTGCCCTGCATGAAGCAGTGTTCCGCCGAACCGGCGCATTATAAAACAATGCCAAATCGCCGCGAGACCAACTGCCGCCTGCGGCCGAACGCTCGATGCAGGGATGTGCTCGCTCGGCGAATAGCCGGTTGGCGTGGTCCCGGCAAACCAGGCAAATACACGCTCATTCCGGAAACTAGGCGACTCTCATGCCAGCTCCCCTCTTTGTCGGTCTTGACGTCGGCGGCACCGCCATGAAGGCCGGGGTCGTGGACGATTCGGGCAAGCCCCTCGGTTCCGTCAGCCTGCCCACCGAAGCTCATCGCGGCCAGGAGTTCGGCCTCGAACGCATGTGCGAGTCGATCCGCCAGGCGGTGGCGGCCGGCAATCTGAAGATGTCCGACATCGTCGCCATCGGCGTGGCGACGCCGGGAACGATGGACATCCCCGCCGGCGTCATTCTCGATCCGCCCAACCTCAAGCCGTGGCGTCACGTCCCGGTGCGCGATTACGTGCAGAAGAAGTTCAAGCTGCCGACCGCGTTTCAAAACGACGCCAATGCCGCCGCCCTCGGCGAGTACTGGGCCGGCGCCGGCAGGGATGTCCATAGTCTGGTGCTGTTCACGCTCGGCACCGGCGTCGGCGGCGGCATCATCGTCGGCGACATCGTCATCGAGGGCGAGCACAGTCACGGGGCCGAGATCGGCCACATGAAAATCGAGATTTCGAAGCCGCGCCAGTGCGGTTGCGGCCGGTGGGGCTGCCTCGAGGCCTACGCCAGCGCCACCGCAGTGGTGAAACGCGCGGCCGAGGCGCTCGCCAAGCGCGGCGCCAAATCGCAACTGAAAGCGATGATGAACAAGGAGGGCGGCCTCACGGCCAGAGACATCTTCGAAGCCGCCGCCGCGGGCGACGCGCTGGCCGACAACATCGTCGAAGACACGGCCTATTATCTCGCCGTCGGCGCGGTCAACATGATGCACACCATCGACCCGGACATGGTGGTCTTTACCGGAGGGATGATCGCGGCCGGGGAAGGCTTTTTGAACCGGATCCGGAAGCACATTCAACAGCTTGCTTTTCCGGTTCCGGCGGCGAAGACGCAGATCGTTTACGCCCAGCTTGGCAGCGACGCCGGCTTCATCGGCGCCGCCGGGTGCGCTCGTCAGCTGCATCAAAAGCTGAGGAATGGTCGCAAAAAAGCATGAAGATCTTGAGGGTTTGGACAGTTGGTTTCTGGGAAAAAGCAAGTCTTTTTACGTCACGACCGGCCCTTTCCGTAGATCCGGACCGCTAATCGAAGAAGAAAAGCCTTGTGAGAATGCATCTTACGGCGACTATTCAGCCTGCATCAAGGGACGGCGTCTTGCCAGGAATGCAGCTGGTACGAAGACTCATGCCAATGCGGGCAAAAATCAAGACAAATGCCGCCTGCGCTGCTTGACGGGGCAATTTGGGACGGTTACGATTCAGTAGATGAGCCTCCGTTGCGCCCTGGTTCACGCGTACTCCCAGCCGCAGTACATGGATCCAATCGCCGAGACTCACCTGATTCCAGCAGGGGAAGGGGATCTTCACCGGCGCGTTTGGCATTGCCTGGCAGCCCGTGGCTAAGCGCGTGGGAATCAGTCACCGCAGGACTTGGCACATTCTCCACGAAGGATACGCGGCGATGCTAGTACTGTCCAGAAAAAAAAACGAATCGATCGTCATCAACAATGACATCACGGTAACCGTGGTCGAGATCCGCGGCGACAAGGTCCGCCTCGGCATCGTCGCTCCCAAAGAAGTCCCCGTGCATCGCCAAGAAGTTTTCGAAGCGATCCATGGCAAGGCCGGCGCCGAACCTCCGGCCGCCCCCGTCGCGGCGAAGCCCGCCGAGTAACTTAGCAAGGCCCGACGGCCAGAAACCTCTTCGACCGACATCTTCCATGTCCGTCGAAGAGGTTTTTTGTTGCGCTGGAGCGACCGCGATTCCGCGCGGCGCCCCGGTCGCTAAGAGGCAAGCGGCGGCTCGACGGCCATGTACAAGATTCGGCCACAGCTCTTGCACAACACGAATTCGCCGCGGCGCAGGTCGTTCGCCATCTGCGATGTGACGTCGGTATAACAGGCGGTGCAGGTTTGGCCTTCGACGGCGGCGATGCTGTCCTCGCTCATGCTTTGCACGAGCCGGCCATATTGAGCCCGCACCTCTTCGGGCAAAGTCGCCTCCACTTGCTTCAGCTCGGCTTGGGCCCGCGCTTTCTCGTCGGCATAGCGCTTGAGGCGTTCGCTCAGATCGCGCTCGAACTGGGCCAGGTCGTCCTTCGCTTTCTTGACCGCCTTCTCGGCTTCAGGAACCAGCTTGGCCTTCTCATCGCTCTCGAGCATCAAGGTCAGAATCTCATCCTCGATCGAGCGGATATGGTCGCGCGCGTTGGAGATTTCCAGGCGGAGCGCGTCGTACTCCTTCTTGGTGCTGATCTCCCCAAGCTGCTTTTCAAACTTGGCGATCTCGGCCTGGGTCGCCTTGATGGAAACCTCTTTGTCGTGAATCCTCACCTTGCTCTGCTTGAGAACGTCTTGCGCTTTCTTGACATTCTCCTCGTCCTTGCCCACCTTGTTTTGCTGGGCCCGTAACTGCCGCGGACCGTTCTCCATGGCGCTTTCGAGCTCGGCGACGTTGCGCCGCAATCGATGAATCTCTCGAAAAATCGGCCCCGGCCCCGCCATGCTCGCCTCGCATCGTAGTGCCCCGGAAGCGGCGAAGGAGCGCTCGATCGTTCGCCGGCTCAAAAGGCTGATAAGGAAACAATATGTAAACTCGCGGCGGTCAGCAATCAGCGGTCAGCAATCAGCGGTCAGCCTGCCGCGCTCCGGCGATTCCGACTGACCGCTGATCGCTGACCGCTCCAAACAAAAACAGGGCGCCGACTATTCATCGGCGCCCCGCTGGGCTCGTCTCCCCCGATCTCGAGCCCCTGTTACCGTGGAATCGGCGGAATCACGCCGAGCAAGATCTGCTCTTCCTCCTCATTGATGATGATGCGCGGCGTCACCATGATCATCAGGCTCTGCGATTCGCGCCCGTAACCGATGTTCCGGAACAGCCGGTTCAGATACGGGATCTTGCTCAGGATCGGCGGGCCGTACTCGTTGCGGCCTTCCGACAAGGTCTTGAGGCCGCCCAGAAGCACGGTGCCGCCGTCCGGAACGTTCACCGTCGTGTTCAAGTTGATCTGGGTGAACGTCGGCTGCTGGAAGAACGTCTGGAAGATCTGCGGCTGCGTGTTGGTGCTGCTGTTGTTGCCCGGACCGTCGAAGAACTGCGGCACCACGACCTGCACCGGGAAGAGCGGCACCGTCGCCGACGCCAGGTTCGTGAGCTGCGGAATCAGGTTGATTCGCACGAACCGGCGATCGGCCGAGACCACGGGCGTGACCGTGAGGCTGACGCCCAAGGGGAACGGCGCCTGGTTCGGGATGAAGAACAGCTGGTTGCCGTTATTGGGCACCGCCACCTGCACGTCCACCAGGAAGAACTGCTGGTCTTGCACCGCGATCGTGGCTACCTGGCCGTTGAACACGGTGATCTTCGGGGCCTGCATCACGTTCGTGCGGCGGTCGCCGGAGGCGGCCTCGAGGAACATGAACACCTGGATGTCGTTGAGGAACGCCAGGCCCAGGGAGAGGCCGCCGTTGCTGCCGAAGGTCCCCGGGAAGCCGCCGAAGGGCGGAATCGTGAAGTCGTAGCTGCTGCTCTTGATGGGCACGTTCAGATCGGGCGTCAGCGTGCCGGCCGGCGTGAGGCCGGAGATCACGTTGTTGACGCCGAGGTTGCGGTTGACGTTGCCGAACGGCGTGAACTGGCCGCTCAGGAGCTGCGCTTCGTTGCGCGAGTGGGGCGTCTTGATGTTGATGTCGAAGTCGAGACCCATGCGTTCGAAGAAGGCTTCCGAGACCGACACCATGCGCATTTCGATGGCGACTTCCAGGTCTTGCAGGCGGCGGAGCGACTGCAAGAGGGCCGCCACTTCTTCCTGCACTTCCAGCGTCTGGTTGACCACGAGGGCCATGCCGAGCGGGTAGTACTGGATGGTGCCGGGGCCGCCCGAATCGCTCCAGCTGTTCTGGGCGACGGCGTTCTTGATCAGGTCCATGAGCAGGTGCTCCATGGTCTGACCGGGCAGCAGCTTGTTGTTCGGATTCTGCATGAAGCCGTCGGGCGTGCCCGCCGGGCGCGGCGTGTCCTGCTGGCTGTTGCCGTAGTGGCCAACCGGCAGGCCGGACTGCATCGGCAGCGACATCGGCGGCATGTAGGGCGTGTTGCCGCCGTAGTTCATGGACCCGTTGCGCTGAATGTGCCGCATCAGGGCGCTGTTGAAGTTGTTCACCTCGGGCGTCTGGTGGTTCTCGACCGGGATGACCAGGTCGGCGACCGGATGAATGATGTTCTTGGTCTTGCCCTTGGCCTCGCTCTCGGTCGTGATCTTGAGGACCTGGTCCGAGATCACGTAGGTGAGCTTGGCCTGGCTCAGCATGATGTTGAGCGCGGATTTCAGCTTCACGTTCTCGAGCTTGAGCGACATCGGCATGTCGAGGCTGACGCCGGCGTCCCGCAGGGCGCGCACGTCGGGCACCACGTTGATGCCGCTCATGATGCTGAGGTCCTCGATCACCTGACCCAGCGGTGCGTCCTTCCAGTAGAAGTTGTTCGGCGATTCGAGCTTCTTCTCAATGAGGCGCTCGGTCTCGTCCTTGTACTGGAACTTGATGGAATCCTGGCCGCGCCGTTTCTGCACGCGGTCCCTCCACAGGTCCTTGTCGTACTTGAGGGGATTTTTCATGTTGGCGTAATCGCCCTGGTCATTGCTGAGAGATTCGATGAAGTTGTCTTCGTTGCGAAGCTTGTTGAGCTCGTGGTTCTCAAGGTTGACCTTGGTGGTGCACATGTTGATCAAGGCATCCGTGGCCACATTGTCGTGGTCCAGTTCCTTGGCTTGCTTCGCAAGGACCAACGCCTGTTTGTAGTGACCTTCCTTGTATTCCGAACGGGCGTCCTTCAGAAGGTTGGCGACGCCGTCGTGCGTCTTCTGCAAATCGAAGTTTCGCTTCGTCTCCGGATTGAGGCGCTGAGCATTGAACGCCTGCTTTTGCAGGTCGAGTTGAGCCGCGAGCGTGGCATATTGCTTCAGCTTCGCCTCGACTTGGTGACGGATGTTGACGACGCGGTCCTGATTGATGTCGGCGCTCTTGAGCTGTTCGAGGAAGTCCTTGAGCGTATCGACGGCCTGCTGCGTCTTGTTCTCCTGGGCGAGCTTGAGGGCGGCGCCCATGGCGTCGAGGCTGCGGTCGCGCAACTTCTGCATCTGCAGCTCTTCCATCTGGGCGTAGCGCAGGAAGACGTCGTTGTTGCGCGGATTCAGATCGGTCGCGGTCGAGACGCCCGCCGGGCCGCCGTTCGGGCCGGCCGGCGTGTTGTTCACCGCCTGGGTGATGCCGGTCGGAGCGCCGCTGCGCGCTTCCTGCATCAGCTCGGCGAACTGGCGCTGCTTCTCCTGCGGCAACAGGCGGACATCGACCGACTGCCAGAACTGGTTGGCGCGGGTGTAGTCGTGGCGGATGAAGCACTCCAAGCCCGCCTCGAAGTTCCTCTGATTCGTCGTCACCTGATGCAGGTGCTCCTCGGCGTCGATGGTCCGCAGCATGTTCCCGGCCTGCTGCTGCACGCCGAAGTTCGGCTTGTAGGCCTCCTCCGCCATGCGGCGGGCCAGCGTGTAGTTGCCGGCCTTCAGTTCCAGGAGCGCTTTGGCGAGCAGCTCGTCGCCGATCGTCTTGGGCGAAGTCTGGTTGTCCGCCCGCTGGGTGAAGGCGCGGAAGTCGGCCGTTTGGAGGCCGGGGCCGTCAACGCCGCGGGCCTCGATCGGCCGAACGCCGCGGCTCTGGGCAGCGGCCTGCTGGAGCCACATCAGGTGCTGGTTGATCAGGTTTTGGTCGAGGCCGAAGGTGTCGGCCAGCTTGCGAGCGTTGGTGAGATTGATCTCGGCTTTCTCGAAGCGGGTGACGTCGTTGGGATTGTTGCGGACCAGCTCCGTCGCCTGCTGCAAGAGCTGCTGGATGCGCTGGTCGGTCTTCGAGGCCAGGCTCAACAACACGTTGCGCGGATTGTCGTCGTCGGCGCCGAACTGGACGCCGAGCCGATCCGCCTCGACCGCCTTGGCGCGGGCTTCGACGAGGAAGCCGCGGCGCTCGAGATCGCGGGCCTGGGCGATGAGCGTCAGCGCCTCCTGGCGTTTGGCGCCCTGCGTGGAGGCGGTGGTCAGGAGCAACGGGTTCTGCGGCGCGCGCACCGCGTCGTTGTTCTTGGCGATCTCGGTCGGGTTCGGAATGCCGGGATCCTTGGGCAGGACCGGCACCTTGTGATTGCCGGCCTCGGCGCGAGCGATGTCGTCGAGCAGCTTTTGCGGCCGATCGCCCATGTCCCATACGGTGTAGGGGCCGTGGAGCTGCTGGGCCTGCCAGGCTTTTGCCTTCGCATCTTGCAGATTGCCGGAAGCATAGAGCTTGCGGGCATCGACCATGAGTTGCTTGGATTTGTCGCGGTTGGCGCGGGTGCGCGCTTCCTGAATGTCGCCGCGGAGCCGCTCGGGCGAATCTTCGAAGAGGCCCCAGTGGGCGCCGTGCACCTGGGCCGCCTTCATGCACAGTTTCTCGGCATCGTCGACCTTGTCTTGCTGGAGGAGGACGCGGCCCTGCTTGACCCACGCCTTGGCGTCGGTCGGCGAGCCGGTGTTGCCGGCGGCCGGCGGCGTCGTGGCGACGGCAGCGGCGCTGCCGGTCTTGCGCTGGCACTCGGCCAGCAGGCGGTCCGGATTGCGTTCCTTCCAGTCGAGATCGGGCTGGAGCGACTTGGCCTGCTCGGCGCACCAGCGCGCCTTATCCACATCGTTGGCGGCGAGGGCCTTGTACCCTTCATCGATCAACCGGCGCGCCTTCGCGGTCGCCTCCGCCGGCGGCAGCTTCGGGCCGGGCGGCGGCAGGATCGGATCGACCGTCGGCGCCTTGGGCGCCGCGACCGACGGTCCCAGATCGGTTGTGTTCGGCGCGGGCTTCCTGACCGTCGTTTCCTTCGGCGCGGTCGGGAACTCCGGCGGCTTGACGTTGGTTTCAACGGCGACCTTTTCCTCCGGCTTCTTGTCGCGCATCCACGGGGGGGTGAAGAATTCCTTCACCTTGCCCATCGTCGAAGGGGATTCCTTCCGTTCCGGAATCTGGGCCAGCGGCGCCGGCGGCGGCAGCGTCTTGTTGTTGCGCGCCTGGGCGGCCTGAATGTCGTGCCGAACCTTCGTCGGCGAATCGCCCCAGGGCATCCAGGTGAAACTGGAGCTTTTCTTCTCCGCCTCCTTGCAGAGCACTTCCGCGTACTCATAGTGCCCCTTTTCCAGCTCCTGGCGAGCGGCGGCGAGGAACGACTTGGCGTCGGTGCCCTTCAGCTCGATGCTCGACGGATCCGCCGTCGTGCTGACGGTTTTTGCGGCGACATTCTTCGCTGTCGCGTTGCCCGGAACGGCGCGGAGGCGGTCGTTGAGGCTCGCCATCGACTTGCGGTCGGCCTCGCCGAGGTACTGGTTGGCGTTGGCCGCCTTGAGGTAGTCGCGGGCTTCCTGCGTCTTGCCCTGGACCATGGCTTGCTCCGCCTGGTTCAGGAGCGCGACGCCGTCGCGGCGGCCTTTGAGGGCGACGTTGTTCTGCTGCACGAGCTTCTGCAGGTCCTGCCGGTCGGTGACGGAAAGGTCGGCCTGGCCGGCCAGCGCCTGCTGATAAAAGCGGTCGGCGTTCTCGTAGTCGCCGCGCCGGAAGAGTTCAATGGCCTGGCGGAGGGCCGTGCGCGGGCGGACCGGAGCTTCCTCCGGCATCTGGGCGCCGGAATTGGCGGACCACAAAGTCACCCCGAGGGCCACGCTCAGAATCGCCGTCGCCCACGCAACACGAACTTGTGTCTTGGTGTTAGCCACCCCTGGCCTCCTTTGTGCCGTCGAACCCCCGCAGGTCTCAGCCGCGCCGCGGCATCGTTGGATGCCTCGGCCCCCCGGCCGAACGCCTGCTGACTCCGACTCCCGATCTCCGCCCCGATAAGGACGAACCCGTCGCCGTCAGTCCTTTTCCCCGCAGGCCTGACTGCGACGCTCGTGAGTCGAGTATTTTGGCTCAAGCTTGGGACAGTTAAGCGGCGGGACAATAACGACTCGGCGCGGCAAGTCAAGAGCGAATCCGCCAGACTACCATTTCCCGGCAGCGTGCTATACCATACGGGAAGAACGGCAAGAAACTGGGCAGTGTGCCCGACCGGGGATACCACGGGTGATCGGCTTCGACGACATCGACTACGCAAGCCTGACCGATGTGGGCGTCCGCCGCAGCCATAACCAGGACTCCCACGCCTCTCTGCCCGCCAGCGATCTTGAGCAATTTCGTGCCCGCGGCCATTTCTTCCTCGTTGCCGACGGCATGGGCGCTCATGCCGTCGGCGAGCTGGCCAGCAAGCTCGCGGCCGATTCGATCCCCCATATCTACACGAAGCATGCCCGCGAGGGGCCGATCCCGGCGTTGCGGAAGGCGTTTGTCGAAGCCAATCAGAACATCCACAATCGCGGCCAGGCCAACCGTGAATTTGAGGGGATGGGCACGACGGCGACGGCAATCTTGCTCCGGCCCGAGGGCGCCTGGGTCGGCCACGTCGGCGACAGCCGGGCTTACCGCATTCGCCAGGGCAAGATCGAACAGCTCAGCTTCGACCACAGTCTGGTGTGGGAACTGGCGCGCCGGCAAAAGAAGCAGCCCGAGGAACTCGAAGGCATTCCTCCCAACGTGATCATTCGCTCACTTGGGCCCGACGCCGCGGTGCAGGTGGACGTCGAAGGGCCGCATCCCTTGCAGCCGGGCGACACCTTCGTCCTGTGCAGCGACGGCCTTTCGGGTCCGGTTTCGGATCGGGAGATCGGCGCGGTCGCCATGGCCCTGCCGCCGTCCGAGGCGTGCCGCTTCCTCATCCAGCTTGCGAACATGCAAGGCGGCCCGGACAACATCACCTGCGTCGTCGTTCGCATTGCCGCCAATCGACCGACGGTGAACTCCGACGGCTCCATTAACCTCCCGTCATCGCCATCCATCGACTTGCCGCGCGAGCCCTGGAGCACGCGGCTTGGCCGCTTGCCGTGGCCGATTCTGTTGTTGGGCCTCGGCGTCGCCCTGGCGGCATTTGCCATCTGGATGATCACCTCCGAGTATCGCGGCGCTTTCGCCGTTTTCATCTTGGCGGGCATCGCGCTGCTCACCGGTTTCGGCGTTTTCATGATTCAACAGCACCGCGAGGCGAACGCGCCGGCGAAGGACGATGTACCGCGACCGCTCCAGGTGTATCGCCAGACGCGCTGCGCGGTGGACGAGGCCGTGATCGGCCGCTTGGAAAATGCCCTGGCCGTCTTGCACCAGCGCATCCGTGAAAACGGCTGGCAAGCGGACTTCCCCCTCTCCGGTCAATACCATGCCGCGGGCAAGCAGGCCCTGGCGGACGGCGACTTGATGGAGGCGTTCCGCGGCCATTGCCGGGCCATGCTCGTCCTCATGGAAGCGATTCATCAGCAGCAGGCCAAGAACGAGGCGTTTCGGCCTCTGTGGGATGAACGGCAAAAGTGAGCTTGCGCCGCCGGAGCCGCAGCCGGAGCCGCAACCGGTAGTCGGCGACGGATTTTCCTTGAACCGGCCGCGGGTTCCTATTCAAATGCGTTCCGGTCTCCTTTCACCGGAATTCGCGCACCATGCTGGCCAAGCTCAACACTTTCGCGCTCGTCGGCATCGATGCGGCGCCGGTGGAAGTCGAAGTCGATGCTGCTGCCGGGCTGCCCAAGACGATCCTCGTCGGCCTGGCGGAGACGGCCGTCCGCGAAAGCTTGCACCGCATCGAGCGCGCTCTGGCCAACCTCGGCTACGAACGCCATGCCGGACGGACCGTGATCAACCTCGCCCCGGCCGACTTGAAGAAAGACGCCGGCGGCTTCGATCTGCCGATCGCGCTGGGCATACTGACGGCGACCCGCCAGCTCTTGCCCGAACAAACGCGCGACTTCGCCTTGGCCGGCGAACTCGCTTTGGATGGCAGCGTTCGGCCGATCAAAGGCGCCCTCGCCATCGCCATGGCGGCCGCGAAGCGCAACATTCCCAAGCTTGTCGTGCCGGCCGCCAACGCCCGCGAAGCCGCGGTCGTCGATGCCATGCAGGTCTACGGCGTCTCCACGCTGGCCGAGGCGGTCGGCATCCTGTCCGAGCAACTCCCTGCCGATCCGGTCTCCTGCGATCTTGACGAGTTGTTCGCGAAGCTGAGCCACTACGATCTCGATTTCAGCGACGTCCGGGGCCAGGAGTTCGCCAAGCGGGCTTTGGTAGTTGCCGCCACGGGCGGTCACAACGTCCTGATGATCGGCTCGCCCGGGACGGGCAAGACCATGCTGGCCCAGCGGCTGCCGACTATTCTGCCTCCGCTCACCCTGGCTGAAAGCCTGGAGACGACGCGCATCTACAGCGCCATGGGCCGGCTGCCGGCGGATCAGCCGTTGCTGGCGACTCGACCGTTTCGCTCGCCGCACCATACGGTCAGCAACGCCGGCATGGTCGGCGGCGGCAGCACGCCGACGCCGGGCGAGATCAGCCTGGCCCATCACGGCGTGCTCTTCCTCGACGAGCTCCCCGAATTCAATCGCGGCAGCCTGGAAGTGCTTCGCCAACCGCTCGAAGGCGGCACCGTCACGATCTCGCGCGCCCTCGCCTCCACCACGTTTCCGGCCAGCTTCATGCTCGTGGCGGCCATGAATCCGTGTCCGTGCGGCTACCTCGGCGACGCCCGGCACACCTGCAAGTGCAACCCGATGTTGATCGAACGCTACATGGGCCGCATCAGCGGGCCGCTGCTCGATCGCATTGATCTGCACATCGAGGTTCCGGCGGTGCCGTTCCAGGAGTTGTCGGCGGCGGCCGACGGCACGTCGAGCGCGTTGATGCGCGAGCAGGTGCTCAAGGCGCGGCAGATTCAGCGGCAGCGATTCGGGCCCGACACGACGCGCCTCAACGCCCGCATGAACAGCCGGCAGCTTCGCAAGTTCTGCGTCCTCGACAGCGAAGGCAAGTCGCTTTTGCAATCGGCTGTGGACAATCTCGGCCTTTCCGCGCGGGCCCACGACCGCATCCTGCGCATGGCCCGCACCATCGCCGATTTGGAAGCGAGCGAGTCGATCCAGCAGCAGCACGTCTCCGAGGCGATCAACTATCGCAGCCTCGATCGGAAGTTGTGGAAGAGGTGAGGTTCGCGGCTAGGTTACCTACGCCTTGACTCCATTCCGTCGCGTCGCCACGAGCGCTTCAGCAATCGGCCCGTTCAGCAACTCTTCCATTTCCGCCAAGGCACGAGCCACCGGCGCTCCGTCGAGAACACGGTGGTCGTAAATGAGGCGCACATCCACCGAGCCGTCGTCGCCGATGACGCCGTAGTTGAGCGCCGTGGTGAGAGGCGACAAGGGGTGCAGCGATTCCGCGCCGAGGCCGGAATAGACGCTGACGCCGAAGGTGCCCCAGTTGCGAGCCCGTTTGTAGCCTGAGACGTTGAGGCCGATCCACCAGAGCATGTGGCGGATGAACCAAGGGAACCGGCTCGCCCAAAGAGTGCGCCGGAAGGTACCTACCTCATTGATGGGCCGAGCCTTGCAGTCCTTCAGATATTCGTCGATCTGATGAGGCGCGTGATGCTCCGGGGCGCGCACCTGCACGAAAAAGACGGCGTCCTCATCACCAAGCTTTCGCTCGATGGCAATTGAGGCGATGCTACAGGGATGCTCGTACAGCTGACCCCAGGGGAAGCCGACATAGGCGCGGCGCAGTTCGGGCCGCTTCTCGGCCACACGGGCGAAGGCGTGCGTGAACAGGGCGCACCAGCTGGGCCGCGTCAACGATTCGTTGCGTGCCGCCGCCAGTGAAGCGATGTTCATGCGCCGCTGCACAGGGACGGTGGGAACTTTGCGGGCGAAGTACATCAAATCGCAAACGAAACGCCGTGCGGGGGATAGACCCAGCCGCCGGCCGACTCGCTCACCCATGGACCCCTCCCGAAGCGCACGCTCGGCAGCTCAAGTCGGCATTCGCTCGCCTTGAGAGGGACGATGGGTTCTAACGTTGGTCCATCAAGTTCGCTGGGAATTGATCGAACAGAGTTCGAGTGCCGGTATGCCGAGCCTTCTTGGCAGCATCGTCCCGCAACCGGCAAAACCCAGTCTAAATGACTCACCGGGGCATCGTCAATCAATATCTCCCAACTGACCTGTGTTTTCCAAGTTCGCTAATAGCGTGGCGGCAACGGCGCGTAAAAAGTCGGATCATGTTTGCGTAGCCACTCCACGGTTTCCGGCATCGCTCCAACCACGCTGAGCCGCGGCTCCCAACCCAGTTCCTTCCGTGCCTTGTCGATGCGATAAACGGCAGGGCGGCCAATCAGCGAAATCGTGTGCCGACTGATCAGCGGCGCCCGATTCCAGCGGGCCACGCGGGCCACGATCTCCAGCATAATCCCACCTGTCATTGCAAATCGAACCGAAACATGCTTCTGCACGCGCGGCACGCCGACGGCATCGGCCAACGCGTCCAAGAACCCCCGCTGCGTAACCGTGCCCTCGCTGCACAGGTGATACGCCTGGCCACGCGCCTGGGAAGTCGTCGCCGCAAGGATCGCCCCTTCCGCCACATCCTGGGCATGCACGATGTTCAAGCGGTTGTCGCCGGGACCTAGAATCTTGACCCAGCCGGCTCGCAAGGTTCGAATCATGCGCGGCAGGATATTGCGATCCCGTTTGCCGAACAACCAGGTCGGCCGAACGATAGTGACTTCCGGATTAATTGCCCGTGCCGCTTGCTCCGCCAGGCCCTTGGACTTGCCGTAGTGCGACCAGATCTTGAACCGACTCTGAAAGGGATGATCCTCGCTGATCCCACCTGGCGGCACGCGCGGCCGATGGCCGTAGACGAGCACCGAGCTGACCACCAGCGCCCGGCCGACGCCGACGTCCTTACACGCCTGCACGACGTTGCGCGTCGCATCGACGACCTCTTCTCGAAACAGCCGCCACTTGCCCCATTCACCCACGCGGGCGGCGCTGTGGTACATGACGCTCGCGCCTTCAACCGCCTTGCGGATCGCCGCCGGATCGTTGAGATCACAGAGCATGGTTTCGACGCCGATTGATTTCAGAAACTCGACATCGCTGGAAGGCCGGACCAGGGCGCGGACCCGTTCGCCGCGGGACCGGAGCGTCTCGGCAATGGTGCTGCCGAGCAACCCGGTCGCCCCGGTGATGACGCTGAAGTGGTCCGACGTCGCCATGCGGCTTGCAGCCTCGTCGCCTCACGGCGTCATTTGTCGGCAATGGTTTGGGCCAGGGGGCGCACGATCGTGGGGATGATGTGGCTGTCCACCAGTTCTTGGCAGACCTTGCGCTGGTGCTGATAGGACTCGCCGTAGGGCTTGTTTCCCTGCCGGCCCCAGTACTGGCGAACGGTGAAGTAGACGCTGATCGGCGCTTCGGGAAACTGGCCGGTGCGAAGCTGGAAGGCGTTGGTCCGCGTCTCGATGTTGAGCCGGCACTGTAGCCGGCAGCCGTCGTCGAGCGTCAGCATCAAGGAGGGTTCGTAGTTCAGCACCCGAGCGCCGGGTATGTCCATGAGCCCTTCGAGAGGCGAGTTCCGCCCGAGCGCTTCGGCGACGACCTCGTCGTGGTTGCCGGTGTAGTTGAAATCGAACGCGAAGAGGACGTCGAGCGCCTCGCAGTCGATCGGGCTCAGGTCGAGGTGATAGGGAATGATGTCCAGCACGCGCTCGTGCTGGGCGTCGGCCGTCTCCACATCCGGCGGATTCACGTAACCGGAGCAGATGCGCCGCGCTTCGAGGCTCACCCAGCGATAGCTGTCTTGCTCGCGATCCTCTTCGAGAACGTATTCGCCCGTTTCACGGCAATCGAGGTCGGTCATTTGCGGGAAACTTTTTCGCAGGCTGTCGAAGAAATGCAGGACCGTCTCACGTTTATTCGGAAGCTCCATCTTGGTGTTGACGTAAACGTAAACTCCAAAGTCGTCACACAGGGAGCCATAGTTATTCATGTCGGTTCCTCAGTGGGTGCGGTCGAACACCAGGCGGACGGTGCTGGGCAGCGTGCACGCATGGCGATCAACTTTCATTGTTTGAGTTTCCCGGCTCGGCTGCAAGGGGAGGATTGACGGGAGAGGAAGCCTCCTTTCTCATTGGACAACGGCAGGCGTCAATCTGGTTCGCCCTCACGGGCCAAGCGACACCATATTCTACGATTGCCGGCCCAATGCAAGCAAAAACCCCAGGAAGCGGTTCGCTTCCTGGGGTTGAGCTGTCGAGCAATTGAATGCACTGGGGCCCGTCGAACTCCGCCAAACTTACGACATGAACGCGAGCTGGGCGGCTTCGACCTCGGCATCGACTTCCGTTTCAGTCGCGGCTTCGGCCGGGACGATCAGATTCGGAGCGGGGACGGCGCCCGGCAGGGTGAGGTTCGTCTGGTGCTGCCAGCGGCCCGAATCGGGAGCCCCATGCCAGCGCTGCAGCGAGATCGCCTTGACGTGCGAGCGTTCTTCTTCGTCGAGCACTTCCATGAACGCGGTGCGATAGCCGGCCCGCACCTGCGTGTTCGAGCGGTTCAGATAGAGAAGCTGATCGTAACGGCCGTCGTCGAAGATCGCGACGGCGCGCCAGCTCTGCGGCTTGGCTTCGGTGTGATAGAACATTGCGATGACCCTCCTTGGTCGAGAACGTGTTTCCGTGGTCCCCTAGAAAACAAGAAATCGGGGGTTCGGGTCAAGGGCAAAAATCGGCGAAAAGCGCAGGTTTGAACAGCAAATCGACTTGCTCTTTCCCGGAATCTGCGCGAAGATCAACGCATGAACGACCCATTGAGCTTCCCACCTGAAGTCCTGGCTGAAATGCAAGCAGCCGCCGCACAGGCAATGGCGCCCACCCGCGACCCCGAGCAAATGCGACAAGCATGCGAGCACATGGATCGCGTTCGTGAGGAGATGCGCCAGAAGCACGGCATCCTGGACATCGGGGTGCCGGCGATTCGCCGTCTTCGAGGTAGGGAATGCTCCAATCGGTTCGCGTAAGGCCATGCTTACAACCCAATTGGTAGGCATACATTACGCTTCTCCGACTACGAGGATCGCGAATGACGGGCTTTTCTTCACTTGCCGTTAGGAACTATCGCTGCCTGGCGGAGGTGAGCTTTGAACTGAATCCAATCAACGTGTTTTTTGGCCCAAATGGTGCGGGAAAGACCACTTTACTCGATGCCGTCTGGTTCTTCCGCGACTGCGCAATTCGCGGGACGGAAAGTGCCTCGTCAACTCGCAGCCATGGCATAGGAACGCTTTGGGATGGAGCGAAAGGCCAGCCGAGCATCGACATTTCGCTTGAAGCCAACTCCCGGCGATACACCTTGAGCTTCGGCTTCAGCGACGGCAGGATCGAACGGTTCCCGGGAGAAGAATTAAGAAACACGCAGACCGCGGAACTGCTGATTGAACGCCGTATCGGCGACGTTCAGGCGCGAATGTTTCATCCGGTTGTAAATCAGCAGCTTGGCGTACCTCTTCGAGAGCCGGACAAGCCGTCGTTGGGTCTTTATCTCGATCTGCAGACAGCTGCCAAACCAGATGTAGAGTCAGAGTCCCTTGATAGGCTCCTTCACTTCGTGCGCCACTATCATTCGCGGTCGTTCTTTGTCTTCCAGTTACGCCAGCGCGGTTCGGATTCGGGCACGGAGACTCGTCTTTATGACAAGGGTGAAAACCTCTGGTCCGTGCTGAGGAACCTTGAAGGCCGACGCCATAGGGATGCGCGATTTGACACGATCATGAAATACATGCAACGAGCCTTTCCCGGGTTCGATGCGCTCGTGCTCGAACCGACTGGCGCGGAAAGCGTTTACGGTTCATTTCTTGAGAAGGGCAGGCGATCTGAAATTCGCGCATCCGGCGTTTCGGATGGTTATCTTCAGATGCTCCTTCTGCTAACGGCATTATTCAGTGAAGGTGACTTGCGAGCCGCGATACTTCTCTTTGATGAACCGGAGATTTCACTGCATCCTTGGGGGCTGGCTGTATTCGCGGAAGCAGTCCGTGAAGCCGTAAAATCATGGCAGAAGCAAGTGATGATCGCCACACACTCTCCGGTGCTGCTGAATACCTTTGACCCTGCAGACATCATCGAAGTGAAACGGGGCATGTCGCCTGAATTCGGCGTTGGACCCTCGGAATTTCGCCACCTTGCCGACAATGAAGATATTCGTGATCTTCTCAAGCAGTTCGGCCCTGGCTCGCTCTACATGTCGCAATTGGTCGCTGAACAGTCGTCCGAACCCATGGTAAGTATGGAGGCCATTGGCGGATGACAGACGAAACTTCTCAGGTGGGCTGGCGATTTGTTCACTTTGGTTTGGTCGTGACCGGCGATGGTGAACGTGCCGCCATGCCGCATTTTCTTCGAGCCTTGACAAGCGAAGGCCATTGCACGTTCCGCGTAATTCGGCAAACCGGGCAAGTGACCCAGCGTAGTCCGGCTCGCAAAGCCAGAGATATCTCGTCGGGGAAGCTAATTCCAGACCGTGACGCCAACGTGGCACTTGAGATTCGCAGGCATGTGAGCCGGAGCGAAGACAATTGCGCGATTTGGATAGATGACCTTGAGGACGATCGTCGCGCAAATGCAAAAGATGAATTGTCCCGGCTCCTAACCGCAATCGATCAGATAGTCGGAGTTAATCCCGGTTGGCGTGCGCGGTGTAGTGCTCACTTTATGGTCAACATGCTCGAAGCCTATTTCTTTGGCGACGTTGAAACCGTAAACAGCGTGCTCGGCACGGCGCTCACGGATCATGTAGGGGACTGCGAGAACATTCGGCATCCAAAAAACGAGTTAAAACATGCGGCGAAGCAATTAGGAGTGGGACGGAAATTCGATGAGATGACGCATGGCGTCGAGATTGCGAAGAAAATCGACCTGGCTCAAGTTCTATCCAAACCCCAATGTTGCCGTGCGCTCAGGACGCTCGTTACGTGGTGCACTCAGATGATTGGCGAGCCCACGGCGGATCGGTTTCAGATTCCCACGGGCGTTTTTTGGGACGTTACTGTTGACCAGTTAAGAGAGAAGCCGGCAAGCGCACATATCGGACCATTGGGCGATTCGCAAAGCTACTGCGCAAGCTAGCGCGGCAAACCATTCACCGAGTCAACCGCATCGTGTTGCCCTAAAACTCCTCCAAATACGTGTACCCATCCAGCCCGCTTTCGTAGTACTGCAAGAGTTGCCGCGATTCGTTGAGGGTGATCTTGTTGCTCCGCACCGCGCGTTCCAGGTCTTTGCGGAGCTTGTTGATCAACTCGTCGGCGTTGTACTGGACGTAGGCGAGCACCTCGCGGACCGTGTCGCCTTTGACCACCCCTTCGAGATTCACGTCGCCATTGTCGTCCAGGGTGACGTGGACCGCGTTCGTGTCGCCGAACAGGTTGTGCAAGTCGCCGAGGATTTCCTGGTAGGCGCCGAGCAGGAAGGCGCCGAGGTAATAGGGCTGGCCGTTGTAGGGATGCAACTCCAGCGTGCTGCGCACGTCGCGGAGATCGATGAACTGGTCGATCTTGCCGTCCGAATCGCACGTGATGTCGCCGAGCACGGCTTTGCGGACCGGCGCCTCGTTCAGGCGATGGATCGGCATCACCGGGAAGAGCTGCTTCACCGCCCAGCTATCCGGCATCGACTGGAAGACCGAGAAATTGCAGAAGTAGGTGTCCGAAAGAAGCGGTTCCAGGCCCTGCAGCTCTTCGGGCGCGTAGTCGAGTTCGCGAATCATCTTCAGGATCTTTGCGCAAACAGCCCAGAAGAGCCGTTCGGTGAGAGCTCGGCTCTCGATCGTCAATCCACCCAGGTTGAATAGGTTCAGTGATTCGTCCATCGCCTGGACGGCGTCGTGATACGCCTCGATGATGTTCTTCTTCGAGAGATCCCGGTAGATGCCGAAGAGGTCGGTCACCTGCTGGGGTGCGTCGGCCGGCACTTCCGGCGGCACGGCGTAGCGGTCGAAGTTGGAGACGCCGAGCACGTCGAAGACGAGCAAGCTGTGATAGGCGACTACAGCCCGGCCCGACTCGGAGATGATCGTCGGATGGGGCACGTTGCACTCGTCGCAGACCGACTTGATGCGGAAAACGACGTCGTTGGCGTACTCTTGAAGCGTGTAATTCACCGATGATTCGAAGTCGGTTTGCGATCCGTCATAGTCGATGCCGAGGCCGCCGCCGACATCGATATACTTCACGCCCGCGCCGACCCGGTGCAGCTCGACGTAGACCCGGCTCGCCTCGGTGAGTGCATTTTTGATGGAGCGGATGTTCGTGATCTGGCTGCCCAGATGGAAGTGCACGAGTTGGAGGCAGTCGCCCATGTTCCGCTGCTTGAGATACTCGAACGCTTCCAGGGCCTCGGTGAGAGTCAGGCCGAACTTCGAGCGGAAGCCGGCGCTGTAACGCCACCGGCCGGCGCCGCGGGCCGCCAGCTTCACGCGGATCCCGATGGTGGGCCGGACGTTCAGCTCTTCGGCGAAGCGGACGATCGCCTCCAGCTCGGTGAACTTCTCGACGACGGGAATGACGTGCTTGCCCATCTTGGTGGCCAGCATCGTCATCTTGATGAATTCGTCGTCCTTGAAGCCGTTGCAGATGATCGGCGTGTCGCCGCCGTTGGTCACGGCGAGCACGGCGAGCAACTCCGGCTTGGAGCCCGCTTCGAGTCCGAAGCCGTACGGCTTACCGAAGTCGAGGATTTCCTCAACGACGTGCTTTTGCTGGTTGACCTTGATCGGATAGACGCAGGTGTAATTGCCGAGGTAGTTGTACTCGGCGATGGCGACCTTGAAGGCGTCGAAGATTTCGCCGACGCGATGGCGCAGGATGTCGGTGAAGCGGATCAGGATGGGCAGCTGAATGCCGCGTTCTTGCAGCTGATCAACGAGGTCTTTGAGGTCGATCGCCTGGTCCGGATTCTTGTTCGGATGGACGGTGACGTGGCCCTTGTCATTGACGCCGAAGTAACCTTTGCCCCAGTGGCGGACGCCGTAGGTCTCGAGTGCGTCCTGGATTTTCCACTGATCCATGAGTTCCATGGCGCCGCGCGGCGCGAACGGAGAAGCGGCCGGCACGGGCGCGCGCGAGCGCTCCGCCGTCAACGTGGAACCATTGGAGCCACCATTGGAGCCGTTGGAAGAATTCGAAGGAGTTGCGTCCACTTCTTGTGTACAGCTGGACCGAAAAATGGATTAGCGCCGCAGTATGCCATCAGTATACGCAAGCGAAGTTCGCGTCAAGCGTTTTTCGATGTGGATTGCGCAAAGATTTTTTCGCGCGCGGCGGATTCTTGCGCGCGTCCGGCGCTTGCCGCCTCACGTTCGAGGGATCCCTCGAGTTCGAGAGATCCCTTGAACGCGAAACGGCAAGCAGGAGGAACTGCTAGTCGCGGTAGCCGCCGCGATCTTCACGGGGACCGCGGTCGTCACGTGGTCCGCGGTCTTCGCGTGGGGGACCTTCGCGATAGCCGCCTTCACGAGGTCCGCGGTCACGGTAACCACCGCCACCGCCACCGCCTTCGCGGGGGCCACGGTCGCGGTAACCGCCGCCGCCGCCACCGCCGCCTTCGCGCGGTCCGCGATCACGATAGCCGCCGCCTCCGCCCTCGCGATGGCCGCCGCGGTCTCCGCCGCGGTCTCCACCGCGATCGCCCCGGTGGCCGCCTTCACGATGGCCGCCCTCGCGGTAGCCGCCTTCACGCGGCCCGCGATCTTCGCGGGGGCCGCGATCCTCGCGCGGCGGCCGGTCTTCGCGCGGGCCACGGTCTTCCCGCGGCGCGTGCTCGCCGCCGGCGGGCGGCGGATTTTGCTCGTGCAGGAGCGCCTTGCGGGAGAGTTTCACGCGATCCTGGTCGTCGATCGCGATCACCTTGACCTTGAGCACGTCGCCGACGCGGCAGACCGACTCCACGCGATCGACGTAGTTGACGTCCAGCTCCGAGATATGGCACAGGCCGTCGCGGCCCGGCAGAATCTCGATGAACGCGCCGAAGTCTTTCACCGAAGTGACCCGGCCTTCGTAGATCTTGCCGATTTTCACCTCTTCCGTGAGCGCTTCGACCTTAGCCTTGGCAGCCTCTGCGCCGGCGGCTTCCATGTGCGAGATGTAGACCAGGCCCGAATCGTCGATGTCGAGCTTCGCCCCGGTCGCCTCCTGGATGCCCTTGATCGTCTTGCCGCCCGGACCGATGAGCAAGCCGATCTTCTCCGGGTTGATCTGCACGGTGAGCAAGCGAGGCGCCATGCGACTGATCTCGGCCCGCGGAAATCGAAGCGTCGAGACGATGTGCCGCAGGATTTCGCGGCGAGCGTCGCGGGCCTGATCCAGCGTGTCGCGGATGATCCCTTCGTGGATGCCGTCGATCTTCAGATCCAGCTGGATGCCGGTGATGCCGCGAACCGTGCCGGCGACTTTGAAGTCCATGTCGCCGTAGTGATCCTCATCGCCCATGATGTCGGTGAGGAGCGTATACTTCTCGCCTTCCTTCACGAGGCCGATCGAGATGCCCGCGACCGGGTCGGTGATCGGAACGCCGGCGTCCATGAGCGACAGGGTGCCGCCGCAGACCGAAGCCATCGAGGAGGAGCCGTTCGATTCGAGAATGTCGGAGACGACGCGAACCGTGTACGGGAACTTGTCGGGGCCGGGAATGACGGCCTTCAGACTGCGCTCGGCGAGAGCGCCGTGGCCAATCTCGCGGCGGCCCGGCCCGCGGATCGGCTTGCATTCACCGACCGAGAAGGGCGGGAAGTTGTAGTCGAGCATGAACTTCTTCGAATATTCGTCCGCCAGGCCGTCCACGCGTTGCTCGTCGCTGGAGGTGCCGAGGGTGGTGGTGACCAGCGCCTGCGTTTCGCCGCGCTGGAAGATCGCCGAGCCGTGGGTGCGGGGCAGAACGCCGACTTCGCAGTAGATGGAGCGCAAGTCCTTGGTGCCGCGGCCGTCGATGCGCTTGCCTTCGAGAATCAGGTCGCGGACGACCTTCTCTTCGAGCCAGCTGAAGGCTTGCGAAACCTGCTCGGGCTTGTACTTGGCGCCTTCGGCGGGAGCATACTCGGCGACGACGCGCTCGCGCAGGCCGCGGATGGCGTCGGCGCGGGCGTGCTTGCCGGAAGTTTGCTTCAGCGTGCGGAACTCGTCGTAGATCTTGCTCTTGAGAATGTCCTTGAGCGGGTTGGCCGCCGGAGCGGGGCGAGCCTCTTTGGCCGGCTTGCCGAACTTCGTCCGTAGCTCTTCGATCGTGCCGATGATTCGGACGATCTGTTCCTGGGCCAGGCGGATGGCGTCGAGCATTTCTTCTTCCGACATCTCGCGGGCAAAGCCTTCGATCATCGTGACCGCTTCGCGGGTGCCGGCCACGATCAGGTCGAGGTCGCTCTCCTCCATCTGGGTGATGGTCGGCATCACCACCAGCTGGCCGTTGATCCGGCCGATGCGGATCGAGCCGGTGACCTTCTGGAAGGGGATTTGGGAGACATGCAGGGCCGCGCTGGCCCCGATCATGCACAGGATATCGGGGTCGTTGTCGCGGTCGAACGACAGGGTCGAGCCCATGATCTGGACTTCGTTCATGTAGTCCGACGGGAAGAGCGGCCGGATGGGCCGATCGATGAGCCGGCTGGTGAGGATTTCCTTCTGGGTCGGGCGGCCTTCACGCTTGATGAAGCCGCCGGGGAACTTGCCGGCAGAGTAGGTTTTCTCGCGGTAATCGACGACGAGCGGGAAGAAATCGCGCTCCGGATCGGCCTTGCCCTCGACCGCGGCGGTGAGGGTAACGCTGTCGCCCAAGCCGACGACGACGGCGCCATGGGCCTGCTTGGCGAGCTTGCCGGTTTCGAGATAGAGAGTTTGACTTCCGAGGGGCAATTCAACACGACATGCCTGCACTTGACACACTCCTTCAGGAGCGGCAGCAAGTCGCGACGGACACAGCAATGATCGGGGTGGGCGGCGGCGCCGCCAGGGCGGCGCAGCCGGCCGCCGGGCTATTTGCGAAGCCCCAGACGGCTGATCACGGACAGATAACGATTCCGATCCTTGTTGCGGAGATAGTTGAGGAGGCCGGACCGTTTGCTCACCATCATCAACAGGCCGCGCCGGCTGGCGTGGTCCTTCTTGTGCGTGCGCAAGTGCTCCGTCAGCTCGTTGATCCGAGCCGTGAGCAGGGCAATCTGCACCTCGGGCGAGCCGGTGTCGGCCGTTTTCACCCGGTACTGATCGATGATTTCGGTTTTACGATCCTTGGTGATCGCCATCGCGGTCCTCACATCTCCGCCGTTGCGACTGCTTGCCAACAGGGACACAGTTTTTACAACACCTTACGTTGAGCCTTAATCTATGGACTCAAACGAAAACCGCCAAGCCTCCGCTTGCGGCTTCGCGACACGCCCAGCGCGGCTACCAAGTCCCACAGTCCTTCACTTCCGTCGCCCCTTCAGCACCCGCGGATGCCCCGAAAAGTCCTTCACCGTCGGCGCTAACTCGAATTCTGCAACCTTTTGCAACTTCGCCCGCGCCGCCGCCTCCTGTGGCGACCCGATTTCCACGATCAGCCACCCACCCGAGACCAGCCGGCCGCGGGCCTGCTCAACCAGTCGGTCGAAGACGGCAAAGCCATCGGGCCCGCCGTCGAGCGCAAGGTGTGGCTCAAAATTCCGCACGCCGACCGGGAGTTGAGGAATGACGTCGTGCCGAATATACGGCGGATTGCTGACGACGAATTCAAACTGCGCTCCCGCCGGCAATGCATCGAGCAGATCGCCTTCCACGAATTGAATCCGCTCGCCGACGCCATGCTTCGAAGCATTCCCTTGTGCCACGGCGAGGGCTTGTGGACTTCGATCAATGGCGATCACCTGACAGGCCGGCAGCTGCTTGGCGATCGTGACCGCCAAATTGCCGGAGCCGACGCCGACATCGACGACCCGCGGCGCCGCCATCTCCTTCGCCAATCCCACGCACTCCATGACGACGTGTTCGCTGTCGGGCCGAGGAATGAGCACTGCCGGAGACACATCGAATTGCAACCCGAAGAATTCTTTCTTGCCGACGAGATAGGCGACCGGGCAACCTTCGACGCGCTTCTGGATCAACTCACGATAGCGCTGACGAACTTCGGGAGTCGCCGTGTCGCCGAACTTGATGCCGTAAAGATCGATGCGCTTGCAGCCCACGGCATGTGCGAGCAGGACCTCCGCGTCGAGCCGTGGAAACTCGACCCCCTTTTGCGCCAGGTGCTTGGCAGTCCATTCCAGAAGGGCGCCGAGCGTCCAGGTCTGTTCGGCCATCGGGTGCCTTACCAGCCGCTTGCGGCTTAGCGCTCACGGGACGCCTTGCTTGCACGGCATCCTGCGTGCGCTAAGCCGCAAGCGGCAGATCATTCATCCTTGTTCGTGAACATGTCTCCCGACTGTTCCAGCTTTTGTTTCTTCTCGGTGTCGCGGAGAGTTTGCAGAAGCTCGGTCATGTCGCCGTTGACGATGGCGTCGAGCTTGTAGAGCGTGAGATTGATGCGGTGATCGGTCAGCCGGTTCTGCGGGAAGTTGTAGGTGCGGATGCGCTCGCTGCGGTCGCCGGAGCCGATGAGGCTCTTGCGTTGGTCGGCCCGGGCCTGGTGGAGCTTCTGCTGTTGGCGTTCGAAGAGCCGGCTGCGCAAGACGCGCATGGCCCGGTCGTAGTTCTTGTGCTGGCTGCGTTCGTCCTGGCACTTGACCTCCAGCTCCTCCGGCGTGTCCTTTTTGTACCAGAGTCGAACGGCGCTCTCCGTCTTGTTGACGTGCTGGCCGCCGGCGCCGCCGGCCCGCATGACTTCCTTGATGATGTCCTCAGGGCGGATTTCGATCGCGACCTCATCCGGTTCGGGCAAGACCGCGACGGTCGCCGCCGAGGTGTGAATCCGGCCCTGCTGCTCCGTCTTGGGCACGCGTTGCACCCGGTGCCCGCCGCTTTCGAACTTGAGCCATTGGAAAACATCTTCGCCGCTGACGCTGCAAACGACTTCCTTGTAGCCGCCCTGCTCGCCGCCGTTGAACGAGATGTCTTCCATCTTCCAGCCGCGGGCGCGAGCGAACATGGAGTACATGCGGTAGAGGTCGCCGGCGAAGATGGCGGCCTCGTCGCCGCCGGTGCCGGCTCGGATTTCCATGATGATGCTGTCGTAGTTCTCGTCGCCGGCCAGGAGAATGTCTTCGAGCCGGCCGCGCAGGGCCTCGTGCCGCGGCTGAAGCGCGGCGAGTTCCTCCTCGACGAGGGCTTTCATATCGGCGTCGCCGTCGGCGCCGTCGCGCATCTGCTTCGCCTGGGCGAGGTCATGCTCAACCTGCAAGAATTCGAGGTAGGGCCGAACGGTCTTGGTCAGCGCGCCGTGTTCCTTGGCGAGCTTGCTGTAGCGAGCGCGGTCGGCGATCACCCCCGGATCCGCCAACAGCGTCTCCAGCTCGGCGTGCCGTACCTTGGCTTGTTCGAATGCAGGCCACATGTTAGCAGTCAGCGATCAGCGTTCAGCAGTCAGCCTTTGTTTACCGTCTAACGTTCGCAGCATGCCGCGCGAGCATAGAACGCTATCCCCCGTGGCAAATGGAAAGGGCAAGGAGAACGCATGTCGTCCCCCTTGCCCCTGGAGATTGCGCGGCGCTACTTGGCGGCTTCGGCCTTTTTCTCGGCCGCTTCCGTTTTCTTCTCTTCCTTGCGCTTGTCCCAGTTGTATTTGCGCTGGAACTTCTCGACGCGGCCGGTCGTGTCCACAAACTTCATCTTGCCGGTGAAGAAGGGATGGCACGCGGAGCAGATTTCGACGGCGATGTTCTTCTTGGTGCTGCGGGTCGTAAACTTGTTGCCGCAACCGCAGGTGACCGTGGCCTCTTCGTATTTCGGGTGGATCTCTTTTTTCATGGCTTGGCTCGCTGTGGGTTGAATATTGAATTATAAGGACGAGCGCCGAAAGAACAAGCCCGGCGCTTGATCCACCCTACCAATGAACACCCTCTTCAAAATGGCTCCGAGCGGTCGTGCCCTCCTTGGCCTGCTCGCGCTCTCGGTCGTCGCCGCCGCGGTGCGGATTCCCGGGAGAGGCTTGTTCTGGGCACAGCTCGGCCTGCTCCTTGGTTACGCAGTGGCCCTCTTCATCCTGGCGAAGCGTGGACCCTCCCTTTGGGCCAGCCGGCTGCGGGCGATCTTCACCGTGTGGGTCGTCTTCACCTGTTACACCACCCTCGGCTTGCTCGGCGTCGCGGCGATGCCGTACCTCGCCGACGGTTTCCTCAACCAGCTCGACAACCAACTGTTCGGCTTCGACCCCAGCTTGGCGCTTGAACCGTATCTCACCTACGGCCGCATCGAGTTCTTCAGCTTCGCATACGGCGCCTTTATCCCTTACATCAACATCACCATCGCGCTTACCTGCCTCGGCCGGCCGCGGCATGAGCTGGAGCAGTTCCTCACCGGCTGGACATTTCTCTACACGATCAGCTACCTCGGCTACCTTTTCCTGCCTGCGCATGGCCCGATCGTCTACCACGCCGACGACTATCGGGTTGCTTTAGAGGGGGGAGTTTTTTACGATTTCGTGCTCTACGGCATCAAGGCGTCGGGAGGACTGCAAGGGACGTTTCCCAGCCTGCACGTCGGCGGCTCGCTCTACCTGTGCCTCTTCGAGCTGCGCGTGAACCGGCTGCGCGGGCTAATCTATTTGCCGCTCGTCCTGGCGATTGCGGCAGCGACGCTCGTCCTGCGGTACCATTACGTGGTCGATCTGATCGCCGGCGTCGCGCTCGTTTGCATCTGCTTGCCGTGGGGGCGACGCGTCGCCGAACGGTGGCTGATGTGTGGCACGCCCTGAGCGCTTAGCGAAGGGCGTGCAGCCCGCGCGGGTTCCGCACGCCCTTTGGGAGTACCCTCAGGGCGTGCCACTCTGCCGAACTCTTGCGAGTTCGGCTACCGAGTTCGGCTACGTTGGAGAACCCGATGTTCTACCCGCTCTTTCGGATGCTGGTGCGGGTGGTACTCAAGCTCTTCTTCCGACGGATTGAAGTGGACGGCCGGTCGAACGTGCCGGCGGTTGGGCCGCTGCTTCTCGTTTCCAATCACACCAACGCCTTCGTCGATCCGCTGTTGCCGGTGATCACGCTGCGCCGGCCGATCCGCGTGACGGCCAAGAACGTGCTCGCCAAGAATCCCTTGCTCGGGCTGCTCATGCGCGGGCTGGGCGTGATCACGTTTCATCGCCGCGAGGACGTCGGCAAAGGGGCCGACGTGAAGGAGAACCGCACCAGCCTGGAGGCGTGCCGGGCCGTGCTGCGTAAGGGGGAGGCCCTCTGCATTTTCCCGGAAGGCATGAGTCACTCGGACCCCAGCCTGCGGGCCTTTCGAACCGGGGCGGCCCGCATCGCGCTCGACTTCGTGCGCGACGACGGCAACCCGGGCCGACTCCAGATCGTGCCGATCGGCTTGCTCTACACGCGGAAGGATCGGTTTCGTTCGAGCGTCTGGCTTCGACTCGGCACGCCACTCGATGCGGAAACATGGCTGGCGGAGCATCCGGACGCCGACGCGCACGCGCTCACCGAGGAATTGCAGGCCCGCGTCGAGGCGGTGACGCTCAACTACGAGACGCGCCGCGAGTCGGCGATTTTGAGCTGGGCGGCGGAGATTGTCGAGACCGAAGGCGAAGAGCCGGAGGCGCTCGGCGTCGGCGAACGGCAAGCCGCTGCCTGGTTCGAGCTGCTCGCCCGCCTCCGGGCCGGCTACCGAACGCTGTCCGCCAGTCAGCCGGCGGAGATTGAGGCGTTGTCTCAGCGCGTGCGCCGTCATCGCGCCGAGCTGCGCCGGCTCGACATCGCGCCGGCCGAGGTCTACTTACCGATGCACGCGGGCAAGGCGGCGTTCTTCCTGTTCCGCGAAGTGGAACTGCTGTTGATCGGAGCTCCTTTCGCTGTCTTTGGGGCAGTCAATCACGCGATCCCGTACCTGCTGGTCCGCTGGATCGCCCGCCGGCTCTCGAAGGACAAGGACCACTGGGCGACGAACGTAATCTTCCCAAGCCTGGCGATCTTTCCGATCTTTTACATTCTCCAAATCGCGCTCGCCTGGATCTGGTTGCCGACCCTGTGGGCGACGCTTTACACCCTCGCCCTGCCCTACACTGGCTACATCGCCCTGCTCTACTTCGAGCGCCTTGCAGCAACTTGGCGACGGCTGCGGACATATCGGTTCTTCCGGCGCAATCGAGACAAGCAACAGGAGCTGATGAACGACGGCCGGGAGATCATCGCGGAAATCAAGTTGCTGGACCGCCAACTTGAGCCTCTTGACAAGTCCGCCGTGTCGGCGAAATAGAGAATACCTTCAATAAGATGCGGGATTCGCCAATGCCATTCGTCATCTCGTTCGACCAACCGGAATCTGCCCTCGCCTCCCTCGTCGGCGGCAAGGGCGCGAACCTCGTCGCCCTCACGGCCGGCGGCTTCCCGGTGCCGCCGGGCTTCGTCGTTACCGCCGAGGCATATCGCACTTTCATGGCGAACGTCGCCGATCTGGCGAAAGACTTGGACGCGTTCGACTACGCCAATCCCGATCGGCTCCGCGAGCAGTGCATTCGGCTCCGTGAACGCTTGCTGAAAACGCCGCTACCAACCGACCTGGAAGCCGCCATTCGAAAAGCCCTCGGCCGTTTCGAGTCAGGCGCTGCGTTTGCGGTGCGGTCGTCCTCCACCTTTGAAGACCTCGCCCAGGCGGCCTTCGCAGGGCAGCATGACACCTATCTCAATGTGATCGGCATCGCCGACATCCTGGCGCGTGTGCGCGATTGCTTCATCTCGCTGTGGCAAGACCGGGCCGTGCTGTATCGGCATCATCAGGGTTTCTCGCAAACCGAAGCCCAGATGGCGGTCGTCGTGCAGCGCCAGGTCGCCTGTGATCGCGCCGGCGTCGGCTTCTCGATCGACCCCGTCACCGGCCGGCTCGACCGTCTGGTCCTCGACGCCAACTATGGCCTCGGCGAGTCGGTCGTCAGCGGCGAAGTCGAAGTCGATCACCTGGAACTCGACAAGGCGACACTCGCCGTTATCGGCCAGACGATTGGCCGCAAGACGAAGATGGTCGCCGCCATCGCGAACGGCACCGAAGAGCGCCATGTGCCCGCCGACCAGGCGAACACGCCGTGCCTCAGCGACGCGCAAGTGCGGGCCGTTGCCGAGTTGCTCAAGAAGGTCGAGTCGCATTACGGTTGGCCGCAGGACATCGAATGGGGCTGGCGCGGCGAGGCGCTCTACCTGTTCCAGGCCCGGCCGGTGACGACCATCCTGCCGCGCTGGACGCGGGATGAGTCGGCCGAGCGTTTTCCCCGGCCGATGACGCCGCTGTCGTGGGATTTTCTCAGCGTCGCCTTTCGCAAGTCGATGAAGCACTCGTTCGAGCTGATGGGGCTGCCGCCGCTCCAGGGCGACTGGTTCGGCTGGTTCGACCATTACGTCTACGGCAATCAGAACGCCGTCGCGCTCGTCGCCTCATTTCGGCCCTTGCGAGCGCGGTCGCCGCAGGAGCTGGCCGCCGAGATCCCGGTGCTGCGGCGGCGTTTCGGCTGGGTGCTGGAACTGCCGGTGTGGTGGGCGCGCGACCTGGATCGTTATCTCATCCAGCTCGGCCGGTTGCAGACGGCGCCGCTCGGCAAGGCGACGATCCCGCAACTCATCGACCACATCAATCACGCCCTCGACGTGGCGACCGAGTACTTCATGCCGAACATCGCCATCTCGATGACGCAGGCGTTTTTGCACCGGCTCTTGCACGGCCTGGTCGCCATGGCGGTGGGGCCGGAAAAGGCGCTGCCGATCGTGGACGGCCTGCTCGCCGGCTGCGAAACGAAGACGGCCGTCGTCAACCGCGAGCTGCACGAGCTAGCCCAGCTCGCGGCGAAGCACCATCCGGCCCTCGCCGAGGCGCTGGTCGAACTCGGCGGCGCCAAGGTGCTCGAACAGGGCAAAGTGCAGGACTTCCCTGAATTCGCGGCCCGCTTCTCGCGCTTCCTCGACGATCACGGCCATCGCGAGATGGACATGGATTATTATCATCCCACCTGGTCGGAGCAGCCGTCGATCGTGCTCGATTCGCTGCCCTCATCCTCCGCGGCCACGGCGAAGACCCGCACGAAACCGCGCGGAAGCAGCGCATTCGCTATTCGGAGACGGAGCATCAGTTTCTGGCACGGGTGCCCGAGGAGCTGCGCTTCTTCCTCCGCGAGATGGTTCGCCTGGCGCGTACCTACACCGCGCTCGACGATCTGGAGCATTATCAAACGACGCGCATCAACCCGATCGCCCGCCGGGCGGCCCTGGCTCTCGGCAAACGTCTTCACGAGCGCGGCATCCTTGACGAGCCGGCGGATGTGTTCTTCCTGCGCAAGGCCGACCTCGACGAGCTGCGGACGAGTTATCCCAACGAGAACCAGGCGGCGCTGCGTGAGAAGGCGACCGAAGGACGAAAGGCCTACCGCGCCGCGTACGAGCGGAAGCCAGCGTGGATTCTGGAGGAAGCGGCTGCACCCCAGGCGAGCGGCGACAATGTTTTGCGCGGCCTGCCCGGCAGCCCGGGTCGCGTGAGCGGCCCCTGCTTCCGCGTTCTCGACCCGGCCGATTTCGCCCGCTTCCCGAAGAACGCGATCCTCGTGGCGCGCACCACCAATCCCGCCTGGACGCCCCTCTTCTACAGCGCTCGCGGTTTGATCACCGAGAGCGGCGGTCCGCTATCGCACGGCGCGGTGACTGCCCGCGAAATGGCCCTGCCCGCCGTTATGTCGGTCCGCGACGTGCTCTCAATCCTGAAAGACGGGCAGACGGTGACGGTGGATGGGACCTACGGAACGGTGACGATGGACTCCTAAGAGAGTTCGGAAAAAATGGGGACTGGCTCGGCAGGACACCGTGCCTGTACCCATTTTTGCCGAGCGCTCTAAGGCAACTTGATTTGCAGGTCCATCTTCTTGCCGTCGCGCATGAGGTTCAGCGTGACGCGGTCGCCTTGAAGGTAGTTGCGGCGAACGTGGCCGAGAAACGCTTCCATCGTCATGTCGAGCGCTTGCCCATCGATGCCGACGATGACGTCACCCGCCTGCACGCCCAGTTTCTTGACGCTGGGCGGGATCGGCGCCTCCTGGCGGAACGCGAGCCGAGTGGCCGATAGCCCCGCGGCCGCTTTCTCCTTCGCCGTCAGGTCGGCGCCGAACAGCGGCAACGACGGCAACAGATCCATCAGCGATGGCCGCCAGGTGATGTTGGTCTTCTTCCAGTCGGCAATGAGTTCCAGGTCGGCCGACTTTTCCGAGCCGCCGCGCGTCCAGGTGATCGGGATCGATCCCTTGACCGGCGCCTTGTGGAGGGCGTACTGAGCGTCGGCGAACGAGTGGACCGGATTGCCGTTGAGTTTGACAATCACGTCGCCCGGCTTCATGCCGGCTTTCGCGGCCGGCGATTTCTCGGCCACCGCCTGCACCCTGTCGCCTTGGTTCGGATCGAGCGTGATGCCGACGTTCTCCGGCAACGGGAAGACCCAGCGCGATTTCGGGTCCCATCCGCCTTTGCGATCGTCTTCGACGCGCAGAATCTCCTTCGCCTGGTGACAGTGGATGCAGCCGCCCTTGGCGTAGGCGGCATACGACGGCACCTTGTCGATCACGAGCGGCGCCTCCTTGACCGCTTGCGGCTTGGCGGCGGCGCGATGCGCCTTGAGAGCGGACTCCATTGCGTATTTGAGACCGACGAGGGTGTTGCGCGTGTCGGGACCCTTGGCGTCGCGGCCGCCGAAGCGGCCGTAGACCCGGCCCTCGGCGCTGACGAAGAGCGCGGCCCAGGTCAGGTCCATGTCGAATTCAAGAAAGTTGAGATCGACACCGGTGATGCGCACGAGGCGGACGCGGACGAACTCTTGCGGAACGTCGCCCAACTGCTCCAGACGAACAACCTGTTCGTCAAAACGAAAGCAGTCCCCTCAGGGATCGCAGCGGAAGACGACCATGATCGGCTTGCCCGATTTCAGCGCCTCTGCCTGGGCGGCTTCCCAGGAGGCGAGCCAGCCAAGCTTCGGCGCGACCTTGGTCGCTGTGGTCTGCGCTCCTGCGAACGAGGCGCCCAACATAATCCCGGCAATCGCGAAACCGAATCGCATGAATCCATCTCCAAGCGCTTGCGACTTGGCGATTCCGATGCTGCGGGATCGCTAAGCCGCAAGCGGAGGTTATTTCTTGTCCTCGGTCGGGGGCGCTTTTAGCACCTTGATATTGATCGCCCGCAGGCGTTCCTCGAACAGCCACTCGACTTCGATACGGCTGCCGATCTTCAGTTCGCTGAACGTCTTGAGAGTCTTCTTGTCGAAGCCGCCGCCCTTGGCCGGCGCTCCGCCGACCCACTGGGGAGTGTAGCGGCGCGCTTTCTCTTCGCCGTCGGCCTTCACTTCGATGAAGTTCTTATCTTTGGCGACCAGGATGCCGATCAACTTGCCCATTTTCGGCGCGTCCTTGTCCTTCTTCTCTTCTTTCTTTTCCTGGGCCGTGGTGAGCGTGCCGCATAGGAGCACGCAGACGCCGAGCGTGAGTGCCGCCGCAAGCCGAGTCATGGTGAAACCTTTGGCAAGGGACATCGAGGGAGGGAAAAGTCCGGCAGGTTCGTCTCATTGTGACGGAGTTCCGCCGGGCAAGCAAGCGGTTTCCATAAAGGCCGAGGTCCCCGAAACTGCTTGCAGTCCGGCGGCGAGAGCGCATAATGAGGGACGGCATCTTGAGATAGGCGCCATGAACGGAAAGCCCTGCCTTCTGGTCGTCGACGACGAGCCCGATCTCGTCCAAAGCGTCAAGGATCTCTTGCGCTTCGACTACCGCGTGCTCGGCGCCACCCGCGCTTCCGAAGGCCTGGCCCTCTTGGCTAAGGAAGACGTGCATGTCGTCATGTCGGATCAGCGCATGCCGGAGATGACCGGCGTCGAATTTCTCAAGCGTGTGAAAGAGACCTATCCGGACGCCGTTCGCCTGTTGTTCACCGCCTACGCCGATCTCGGCGCCGTCACCGATGCGATCAACGAGGGCAACGTCTATCGTTACATCGGCAAGCCCTGGGCGCCGGAGGAGCTGAAGACCGTCCTGCGCCAGTCGGTCGACCAGTACCGCCTCCAGGCCGAGCGCAAGCAACTGATGCTGGAAGTGCAGGAGAAGAACCGCCAGCTCGAGGCGGCCAACCTGGAGTTGCAGCGCGCCAACGAACTGAAGCAGGCGTTCATCAAGGTGGCGAGCCACGAGCTGCGGACGCCCCTGACGATCATCATGGGCATGGCCGAGCTGGGCTGCCAGGAAGGTCATGCCCTGCCTCCGCTGGACGAATGGCTTCGCCAGGTGCGTCAAGCCAGCGTCCGCCTCAACGAGCGCATCGACCAAATCTCCAAGCTGCTGATTTCCAAGCAATTCGAGCGTCCGTTGCAGCCGACCGACGTCGAATTTGAAGACTTGGTGCAAGGGGCGGCCCGCGAAGTTCACAGTTTCATCGAGCAGCGCGGGCAGAAACTGACGACTGACCTCGGCAGCGACCTGGGGATGATTCACGTCGAGCGCGACAAGATGCACGATTGCATCGTGCAGCTCTTGATCAACGCCATCAAGTTCACGCCGGACGGCGGCTCGATCAAGCTCGAAGCGCGGCGCACGTCGCAGGGAGGCGCCACCGTCGCGGTCAGCGACACCGGCCAAGGCATCGATGCCGCCAGCCAGCAGCGTATCTTCGACCCATTTTTCACCCGGTTCGACGTTTCCCGCCATGCGAGCGGCACCTACGAGTTCGACCGCCGCGGCCTGGGCTTGGGGCTCACGGTCGTAAAGGCGTTCGTTGAAATGCACGGCGGCCGCGTGCGTGTTGAGAGCGAACTGGGCAAAGGCTCGACCTTCACGATGGTCTTGCCTCCGCCGCACCAAACGCTGGCCGACACGGTGTCGTGGACGATGTAGCCGGTTCAGCTCTTACCCCTTGCGCTTTGGACTCTTCGATGGGCCAAGGAGGACATGCTGGATAGTGGCATTGCCGACTTCCCAAAAGGAGATACCGACTCTGCTCACGCGAATCACTGTCCCTAAACGCTGCTTTTGCGACTTGAAACGGCCGTCGCGGAACAATCGTCTCAGCAGCCGCGGAATCTCTTGTTGCCGACGATCATCAATTTCGATGTAGATGATGCAATAACCGGTGTGGCAGAGTTTTGGCGTCCAGAAATCGGAATCGATTGTGATAAAGTTCGGCTCGTGACACGTGAGAAGAATCTGAGGGACTCGTTCGTCCAGAATGTGTTCGCCGGGCCGCAGCTCTTGCAAGCGCGCCGTGGTCGCCCAACGTCGTAGGCCAGGCAGAATCTTGGCGACGTCAAGTTGATCGTCGAGCACGAGCCGGGGCATCCGCGTTCTCCACCCGTGCTCCAGCTTCGCGGACCAGTGCGTCCGCCGCCAGTTCCACTGCTTCGGAAATCGCCTCGCGCGTCAATTCGGGCCAGCCGCGCAACACCTGGCGGATCGAACGCCCTTCGGAAAGGACGTGCAGAACCGTTTCGACCGGGACGCGCGTTCCCTGAAATGTCAGCCGACCGTGGCAGACGCGCGGGTCAACTACCAGATGTTTACCGATGTTTCGTGCTTTCATGGCGAGAGTGGATGCTCGTTTGTGTTACCACATCCACAGTATAAATCGCCGGCTTCATCGGTGACAAGCCGGGCTCGACTTCATCTCACACTATGATTTCAGCGCCGTGATCAGCTTGCTCATGCTCTCCTTCGCGTCGCCGAACAGCATCATGCATTTCGGATCGTAATAGAGATCGTTGTCCACCCCCGCGAAACCCGGTCGCATGCTGCGCTTGAGAACGATGATCGACTTGGCCCGATCGACTTCGAGAATCGGCATGCCGTAGAGCGGGCTCGATTTGTTGTTGCGAGCGGCCGGGTTGGTCACGTCGTTGGCGCCGACCACGAGCACGATGTCCGCCTCGCCGAAATAGGGGTTGATTTGCTCCATCTCGTAGAGCTGATCGTACGGCACGTTCGCCTCGGCGAGAAGCACGTTCATATGCCCCGGCATGCGGCCCGCGACCGGGTGAATGGCATATTTGACGTCGAGCCCTTTCTTCTGAAGCAGCTTTGCCAGGTCGCTGACGCCGTATTGCGCCTGGGCCACCGCCATGCCGTAGCCGGGCACGATGATCATTGACCGGGCGTTGTCGAACAGCACCGCGGTTTCTTCGGCCGTGATGCTGCGCACCGTCCCCTTGGCTTCGCTCGCCGCGGCGCTAGTGTCCACCTCAACCTTGCCGAAGGCGCCGAAGATCACGTTGAACGCGGAGCGGTTCATCGCCCGGCACATGAGGATCGAGAGCAGGAAGCCGGATGTGCCGTCGAGCGAGCCGGTGATGATCTGGATCTTGTTCATGAGCACGAAGCCCATGGCGGCGTCGGCGAGGCCGGCGTACGAGTTCAGTAATGCGATGACGACCGGCATGTCCGCCGCCCCGATCGGCAACACGAGCAAAAAGCCGAAGCCGAGCGCCAGCAGCACCATCACGAAGAATAGCCCGATTGCCGTCGGCGAATAGATGAGATAGATCAGCGTGGCGATCATGACGGCGAGCAGCGTCAGGTTCGAAATGTTTTGGCCTTTGTAGGTGATGGGCGCACCAGGGAGCAACTCCTGCAGCTTCGCGGCCGCCATCAAGCTGCCGGTGAAGGTCAGGCCGCCGATGACGACTTCGAATCCGAGCGGCAGCATCTCCAGTCCATGCAAATCGTGACGAAAGCGCACGTAGTGGGCGATGCCGACCAGCGTGGCCGCCAGCGCCCCAAGCGAATGCGAGAGGGCGGTTCGCTGCGGCACGGCGGTCATCGGGATGCGCAGGCCCATCATGCCGCCGACAACGGAGCCGATCGCCATGGCGATGAAGATGAACAGGTAGCCCCACGGGGCAATGCGCGGATCGAACAGCGTGCCGACAATGGCCAGCAGCATGCCGAGCGCAGCCGCGAACATGCCGGTGCGGGCGTACTTCGGCGAGCTAAGGCCTTTCAAGCCGAGCACAAAAAGCGTGGCGGAGACGACATAGAGATAGCGCAGCGTATTCTCACGCGCCTCGGCCGTGGAAAAGGTTTCCCACCCGACGATGAGCGCGATGATGGCGAGCAACGTCACGCCGCCGCCGCCGATCACGGTCCGAAGAAAGAGCCGCCGCTGGGCCGCTTCGTCGCGCGCGGACTTGAACATCTTCAGCATCCGGTCGGTGATGAGGAAGCCGCCGACGACGTTGACCGAGGAACAGGCGACCGCCAGAAAGCCGAGAATCGTGCTCAACCAGTCGTAGCCCAATTCGGGCCGTGCGTGATCGTAGTACAACTCGCCGCACACCACCAGCGAACCAATGAGCGAGATGCCGGAGATGGCGTTGGTCGCCGACATCAAGGGCGTGTGCAAGAGCGGCGGCACGCGCGTGATGACGTGGTAGCCGAGAAACCCGGCGAGGATGAAGATGTAAAGCCCGACTTCGGGATTGGTGGGTTGCATCCAGGTATTCCCATACCAATGTTTAGCCGCCGTTCGCAGAACGGCGGCGGGCAGCATCACTCGGATTGAGAGAGTCCTTCATCGCGCGGCATACGGTCCGCCCGGTTCTGCGAACCGGGGCTAAACGCTTGCTTTCACCACCTCATGCACCACCTGCCCGTCCCGCGCCACCAGCGGGCCGCGCGTCAACTCATCCTCCAAATCAAGCTTGAGCTGGCCGTCTTTCCACAGGTGCAACAGGTAGTTGGTCACAATGCGGGCGTACATCTGGCTCGCATGGAACGGCACCAGGCTCGGCAGGTTCGTGAGACCGCTGATGAGCACGCCGTGCTTGACGACTTCCTTGCCCGGCTCGGTGCCGGCGCAGTTGCCGCCCGCCTCGGCGGCGAGATCGACCACGACCGAGCCGGGCCGCATCCCCTGCACCATCTCCTCGGTGATCAGCACCGGCGCCTTTTTGCCAGGCACGAGCGCCGTGGTGATGACGACATCCGCGGCGGCGACCGATTTGCCCATCAGCTCGCGCTGCTTCTGGTAGAACTCTTCCGACTGCGCCTGGGCATAGCCGGTCTTCGCCTCGGCCGCCTTGGTGTCGAGCCCCAGCTCGACGAACTTGGCGCCCAAGCTTTCGACCTGCTCCTTCACCACCGGCCGGGTGTCGTACGCTTCGACCACCGCGCCAAGCCGGCGGGCCGTGCCGATCGCCTGTAAGCCCGCCACGCCGGCGCCGACGATGAACACCTTGGCCGGGGTCAACGTGCCCGCGGCGGTCATGAGCAGCGGAAAGAACTTCGGCAAATGATTGGCGGCGATGAGCACCGCCTTGTAGCCGGCGACGGTGCTCATGGCGCTGAGCACGTCCATCGGCTGAGCCCGCGTGATGCGCGGCATCAACTCCATCGCGAACGCCGTGATCGGCCGAGCCGCCAGCGCCTGAATCCCCGCGGCGTTCGTGTAAGGTTGAAGCAGGCTGATCAACGTAGTGCCCGACTTGATGCAAGTAGTCTCCGAGGCGTTCGGCGGCTGCACTTTGAGCACGACATCGGCCTGGCCGAGGGCATCGGCTTCGACGCGAGCGCCCTTGTCGCGATATGCGGCGTCGAGATACCCCGCCGCCTCCCCTGCCCCGCTCTCGACGACAACGTCGAGCTTCGCCTGTACTAGCTTGGCGACCAGGTCCGGCACCAGCGCCACGCGCCGCTCGCCCGCCGCCGTTTCTTTAGGGACGCCGACCAGCATGCTCCGGTCCTCAAGGGTTCGTGCCATGGTACTCCAGGCACAATCGCTCAGCCACAAGTTTTCTTTGTCAACCGCGAAGGAAAAACGATGATCGAGTTGGCGATGCGGGCCTCCCCATGCTCGCTCTGCGGTTGCGCACCGTTAACCCGTTTCTAACGGTGACTACCTAGATCCTGTTCGTCATCAAAAGATCCGCTCGCTGGTGCGCCGCTCGTTGAGATCCCGTTTTGACCGTTTAGCACCGTTTGCGGCGGACGGCATGAAGCGGCTACCCCGAGGGCGCCATCGGTGGTTCCATTCACAGATTACCACGACGGTCGTATCCTTCGCAAACTCCGTTGAAGGACACAAGCCTTTTCGTGGCAACAAGATAAGCGACGAACCTGTGCCCGCCTTCTACGCACGCCTTGCATAATCCGGTTTTTTAGTCCGAAAAGCGAGCCTGACCCGCATCCTTCGCAAATTCTTCCCGCTTCCCCTGGACCTAACTACTTGATTTGCTATAATACTACGACTCGTTTCCGGCCATGGCGCTGCGTCCAAGTCGGAACCGGGAGTTGGGGATCTGATCGAAGAAGGCGCCGGCAGGCGCCGTCTCCGGCACGAATTGTGCTTCGTCGCTCTCCCGAGCCGGGGCATCGCGTCCCTGCGACGCTGAACCCGGCGGCCTCCCTCAACGCTCTAACTTAGTATTCCATCTCGGCAACCGGTGATGGCATCCGGTCGCCGCGATGGGTTGTTCTTTTTCCCAGTACGAACATGATCGAAAACTTCCGCAACATCGGCATCATCGCCCACGTGGACGCCGGCAAAACGACGACCACCGAGCGCATCCTCTACTTCGGAGGTTCCAAGCACAAAGTGGGTGATGTCGATGACGGCAATACCACCACCGATTTCGATCCGCTCGAAAAGGCCAAGGGCATTACGATCAACAGCGCCGCCGTTTCCCTGGAGTGGGGCGACACGCAAATCACGCTGATCGACACCCCCGGCCACGTGGACTTCACGGCCGAGGTGGAGCGTTCGCTCCGCGTCCTTGACGGCGCGGTCGGCGTCTTCTGCGCCGTGGGCGGCGTCGAAGTGCAATCCGAAACCGTCTGGCACCAGGCCAATCGCCATGGCGTGCCGCGCTTGTGCTTCGTCAACAAGCTCGACCGCATGGGGGCAGACTTCTACGGCTGCGTCGAGCAGATCCGCGAGAAGCTTCAGGTGATTCCCGCCGTGTGCACGATCCCGGCCGGCCAGGACGAAGCATTCACGGGCGTCATCGACCTGATCCGCATGAAGTTCTGGAAGAAGGACCCGACCGACCCGGCAAACATGCGTTATTCGTGGACGGAGATCCCGGCCGCCTATCAAAAGGATGCCGCTGAATGGCGTGAAAAGCTGCTCGACGCCGCCTCGCACGCTTGCGATGAACTGCTGACCGCGATTCTGGATGGGACGCCGGTTACCGAGGAGATGATCCGCCATGCTCTGCGCGTCGGCACGCTCACCGGCAAGGTGACGCCGATCCATTGCGGCTCGTCCAAGGAGTTCCACGGAGTCCGCCTGCTGCTGGACGCTGTCCGCGACTATTTGCCGTCGCCGGCAGATCGGCCGCCGGTCGAAGGCATCGTGCCGAAGACGAAGGAAAAAGTGCTGCGCAAGCCGGAACCGAGCGAGCCGTTCTCCGCGCTGTCGTTCAAGACCGTCAGCGAAAAGCACGGCGACTTGGTTTTCCTCCGAATCTACTCCGGCGAATTGAGGCCCGGCGAGTTCATCATGAACATGACCGCCGGCAAGGAAGAGCGCATCAGCCACATCTACCGGCTGTTCGGCGACCGCCGCGACCGGCTCGAAGTGGCCGGCCCGGGCGACATCGTCGCCGTCGTCGGTCTGAAATACACCGCGACGGGCCACACGTTGTGCAGCAAGGACAAGCCCATGCTGCTCGACGAAATCCGCTTCCCCGAGCCGGTGATTTCGCAGGCGCTCATCCCGGCCAAGAACGTCGACGAAACGAAGCTGGCCGAGGCGCTGGGCAAGATGGTCCGCGACGATCCGACCTTGAAGACCAAGGTGGACGTCGAGACGAACCAGCTCATTCTTTCCGGCATGGGCGAGCTGCACCTCGAAGTCTCGGTGCACAAGCTCGAGCGCGATCATGGCGTCAAGTGCACCGTCGGTAAGCCGATGGTGGCCTACCGCCAGACGCTGGCCAAGCCGATCGAGTTCGAGACCCGCTACATCAAGCAGTCCGGCGGCCGCGGCAAGTACGCCGTCATCCTGATGCGCTACGAGCCGCTCTCGAAGGAAGCTCGCGCCGAAGCCGACGCCCAGGCGATCGAGGAGGAAGAGAAGCCGGATCCGAACGGCATCTACTTCGTGGACGAGATCTTCGGCGGCGCCGTGCCGAAGGAATACATTCCGTCGGTGCAGGCCGGCTTCCGCTTGGGGTGCGCCAAGGGCGCCAAGTACGGCTTCCCGGTGGTCGATGTGCGGGCAACCTTGCTCGACGGCAAGGCCCACGACGTCGATAGCTCGGCCGACACATTCAAGCTGGCCGCGATCGACAGCTTCCGCGACGCTCAGGCGAAGGCGGGCCTCACGATCCAGGAGCCGATCATGAACGTGGTCGTCCACGCTCCGGCCCAGTATCAGGGCGCGCTGGCCGGCGACATCAACCGCCGCCGCGGCGAGATCCTGAACCTCAGCAGCGACAAGGGCCGCTGCATGGTCCACGCCTACATCCCGCTGGCCGAGCTGTTCGGCTACACCAGCGAGCTGCGGAACTTCTCCAGCGGCACGGCCAGCTTCACCATGGAGCCAAGCCACTACGCCCCGGTGAAGGAAGAGCTGGCGGACATCCGGCAGGCATCGTAGCTCACGTTTTCAACGTGAGATTGAAATAGAACGCCCCCGGCGAGGTTTCGGCCTCGCCGGGGGCGTTGTTTGTTTTCGAGTCGGCGAAATTGACAGGAACTTGCGACTCGGTTATGAGCACGTACTTTGTCATTGGGTCCATGCATGCGTTTTTGGCCCCTCGCGCTGATTTGTCCATTCCTGTCAGGCTGCCTGGCTTGCGGTTATCCCTCCATTTGTCGAACATCCCAACTTGTCGTGCCGGAGAGTCAGGACGATACGCGTGCTTTCCGGGTCACGCATAACCGGGGCTTCCAAGGTTTCGTCATCGCCGGCGCTATTACGATCGGCGATACGATTGAAGAGATTCCGATCTCGCGCGGCGTTGTCCAGGAAGGTTTCGAATCCTTCAATTATGTGTGCATGGCTTACCCTGTCATTGCCTTTAGCAACTCCACAGCGATGGAGATTTGCCTCTATCGACCTGGATTTGAGACTGTGAAAGATGATGCATCCGGCCTCCTGCAATGGTGGCACTGGTGCCAAAAGCGCGAGGTCCGCTGGAGGAAGGCGGCAGATTTCGTGGCCCAGCAGAAAGCCATTGACGATGTCGTGGAGGGGGTTCGGTACGTGAGTGATGAACGCATTCGTGCCTTTCTTGCCAGCGAGTATCGGCGCGTCGCAAACTTGCCCGAGTTGGCCGTTCCTGAAGGCGAACTTTATCGGCGACGGCTGATCGAGAAGGCGGAGCGACTTGAGCATGTAGAATAAGTGAAGCGGTTCTGGAGTCAATTCAGGAAACACAGCATATGAGCGCCGCGGCAACCACCGACATCGCTGTTTCAGGCGAGGTAAACGCCTTCTTGCAGAAGAATCGCATAGCGGAAGCCTTCGAAACGGTGTGGAGCCTCGTGCGTGAATGTTATCCAGACCTTCTGAGGCTCGACTGTTGGCTACAAGCCGATCCCGACGAAGAAAACAAATCGTGGTGTGTGATCGGCGTCGTTCTACCCGCGAATCGAGACCAGCAAATCCGCATGGAGCAACTTCACCGGTACCATGATCGTCTCGTGGCTGAGGTGCCCTTCGAGCAAGCGCGGTACTTCGCGGTCTGGACAAGCTTGTCGGAGGCCTAATGCAACCTGACGAGTTTCTCCACACAGCCCGACACCTTGCTGTAGGCAAGTCTGAAGCCGATTGGCGGTCGGCAATCAGTCGCGCGTACTACTTCGTCTTCCACACTTTTGCCGAATTGTTTCGGGCACACGGGCTCAATCTGGGCGCCTCGGGGCAGGCCCATTTCAATCTCTACGCAGGGCTACAGAATTGCGGTGTCAAAGCGGTGGCGTCGATCGCGAGTCGCATCAATGACCTGCGCATACGGCGCGTGACGGCGGATTACAAATTGTCTGTGCGCGTAGACCAAGCGACGGCCTCGGACGGCGTTCAGGAAGCTCATCTGATCATCGCCGACTTCCAAGCTGTCCTGCAATCCATCCCCGCCGCCCAAATCGTCGCGGGCACCAAGGCCTACCTCGTGTCCATCGGCAAGATCCTTCCCTGACCATTCGTTCGACAAGCCGCGCTTCGTTGGTTAGAATTGCGTCTATCCTCCCTTGCGAGTCTCTCCCATGTTTCGCTCGTGCGGCATCGCGACTGCCATCCTGCTTCTGGCGTGCGTCTCGCCGGCCCGTGCCGACCACCTCGCCTTCCATCTCAAGGTCAAAGCCGGCGACAAGAGCCAAGAGGCGGAGACCGAAAAGCAAGACATCGGCGTCAAGGCGAAGGAGCGGAAGGTGCTTCATGCCAAGGCGAAGGAGAAGTTGCGCATTGATTGGATTCTGACCAACATCAGCGACAAGGAGTCGGCGAAGAGCGTGCTTGTGCATCTGATTGTGGTCAAGGAAGAGAAGGTCGGGCAGCAGAAGATTTCCAAGGCGAACAAGGACATCGCCGCCGAGAGCGCGGTGATCGTGGACATCGCTCCCAAGGAAAAGACCAAGGGGGATTTGAAGTTTGTCATCAACGAGCCGGGCGCGTACCTGGTTCGTGTTGAAACGATCGGCGCCGCCGCCGGGGCTGAAGGACATGAGCACTTTGCAGCGCTCGATCTCGTGATCAAATAGGATCTTCTCCATGAAGCGACTGCTTCCCCTCCTGGTTCTCTTGGTGCTCTTCACGCCGGCGCATGGCGAGCATGCCTCGGTGTCGCTGCGGATGCTGCGGATCGATCCGGCTTCGGGCGACATGAAGGAGCAGGTGGAGTCGCGCGTCGATCAGGAGCCGCCGAGCGGCGGCGTGGTCCCGCGGCCGCTCTTCAAGGCGAAGGCGGGCGAACCGCTGGCGTTTCAGTTCTTCTTCACGAACACGTACCCGCACGGCGTGCTCAAGGAGGCGACGATCCGCTACTTCGTCGTCCGCCAGGCGGAGTTGAAGCAAAAGAAGTGCCCCGAGCTCACCGATGAGAACACCGTCGTGAATGGCAGCTTCGTGCTGAACCTGAAGCCAAAAGGCCGGGTCGGCGCTCGCGTCGCCTTCACGATTCGCGAGCCGGGAATTTACCTGCTGCGAGTGGACAGCCTCAACACGCAGAGCGATCACGAACATTTCTCGGCGATTGATGTGCTGGTGGAATGAGCGACTGTCATGCGGCTCGTCTCCCTTTTCCTTCTGATTCCAATCGCAGCACTCGCCCAAAGCGGCGCCGAGAAGCCGGGGCCGCGCGCTCTGCCTCCCTTCCTTGAAGAATTCAAAGTCGCCGAAATCCCGGTGACGCGCAACGAAGTCACGATCCCCACGGCGCTCGGCCCACTGCGCGGCTTCCTTGCCCGACCGGCGACCGCCGAGGCGCTGCCGGCCGTGCTGATGCTCGGTGCGGCGGGCCTCGACGAGAACATGAAGCGCCATGTCGCCGACCTAGCCGGCGTCGGCTACGTCGTGCTCGCCATCGATTTGAAAAAGCAGGATAGCGAGCGGGCGCTGACCCAGACATCGGCGGCGCTCCGCTGGCTCAAGCGCCGTGAGGACCTGACCCGAGATCAGCTCGGCGTGGTCGGTTGGGGCTGGGGCGGCTCGCAGGCCTTGGCCGTCGCAGCCGAGGCGCGGCTGCAAGGTTGCGTTGTCGTTGACCCGACTTCACTCGGCGATCGCCGGCTCCTTCCCGGCCTTCACGGCACCCAGGTGTTGGTTCTCTTCGCCGGACTGGAGAAGGAATACCAGCCGTTGCTCAAAGAATTTCGCAGTACCTTCGCCGAGCTTCAGATTCCGCACAAGATTCACGTCTACGACGGCGTGCGCGCCGGCTTCATGGAGGCAAAAGAGGGCGACGCTGCATTCAACATTGCCGAAAAAGCATGGGTCGAGATGTACGAATTCCTCGGCAAGCATGTCGAGGACGCCGGGGAAACGCCGGCCGTCGCGACCAATTCGCAGATGGCGTCCAGTTCGAGTTTGACCATCGCCGACATCATGCGTTCGGTCAATTCCGCCAACGGCGTCCGAGGCGCGATGATGCAGGCGCTCGCCAAGGAGCCGGCTTCAGACAAGGACTGGCGGCAGATCCGCTCGCAAGCGGCGCTGATCGCCGAGACGGGGCGGTTGCTCGAACGCCGCACGCCGCCAAAGGGGCCGGACAATCATTGGCGACAAGAGGCGGCGAAGTTCGCCGCCGTCGCCGATCTACTTGTGATCAGCGCGGAGCAGAAGAACTACGCGGAAGTGACCCGCGCCGTCGAACAACTCAGCCAGCGCTGTGCCGAGTGCCACAAGCGGCATCGGTGAGTGAAACGGCAGGCAGGAATGCCTGCCCCACGACCTCACTCGGCCTTTTCTTTGATCACCTTGTACTCGTGATTGCGCTTGCGGAGGACTTCGGCGCGGAGCAGCAGATCGCCGGGGATCAGCAAGCCGAAGAAACCGATCTGATTATTTGTTCGGCCGCGCGTGATGTTGTCAACTGCTTCCATGCCGCGAATGACCCGCCCGAACACGGTGTGCTTGCCGTCGAATTCCGGCCGCGGCACCAGCGTGATGAAGAACTGGCTGCCTGCGGTCTTCGGGCGTTCGAAGTTGACCATGCTCAGGCTGCCGCGAAAATGATTTCGAGCTTTGGGCAAGCCGAACTCGTCGGGAATGACGTAGCCGGGGCCGCCGTCGCCGTCCTCGGCCGGGTCGCCGGTCTTCGAATGCAGATCGCCGCCGACCGCCATGACCGCCGAGACGGCGAGGTGAAAGCGGGTGCCGTCGTACGCTTTCGATTCGACGAGGCTGATGAAGTTCGCCACTGTCGCCGGCGCTTGATCTTCGAACAACTCGACGATGAATTCCTCCACCCCAGTCTTCTCGATCTTGCCGAGGCTGGCGCCGTCGGACCCGCGCAGGAACCGGCGATGCTCGACGGTGATCCGCACCCGCGGCAAGTCGTCAGCCTTCTTCTCGGCGGCGCGAAGCGCTCCTTCCTGCTGCCACTTGCCGTACATTTCGTCCGCCTGCTTGCCCATTCGCAGAGCCCATTCCGGCTTTTCCTTCGGGAACGAGCTGTCGAGCTTCTTGGCGAATTCGGCGAATCGTTCGAGGTTGAACGTGGTCAACTGAAATGCCTTCCAGACGTAGCGGTCCTGCGGGTCCTTGTCGAGCGCTTGCAGGCTCAACTCGTACGCCTTCTGGAACTGATTCGTTTCGATGCGCGCCCGCGCCAGGCTGGCATAAAGCCGCGACCGGGCGACACCGCCCTTGAGCGCCTTTTCGAGGTGAAGCAAGATCGTTTCGGGTTCGCTGCCGATTTCAATGAGCAGCTCGCCGGTAAGCCAAGCTGGGATGGCATCGTTGGGCCGAGCTTTGCGTGCCTTGCCCAGCTCCTTGTCGAGCGTTTCATATTGCTTCTCGAGCGCGCTCGTCATTCTCTGAATCTCGGCTTCCGCCTCTTTGATCTTCTCTTTGACCACGGGCGACTTCCACGAGCGAATCTTGGCAACGTAGGCGTCATGCACTTCGCGATCGTGAACGATGGCCTGGAAACGCTTTTCCAGTTCCTCGTTGCTGAGGACCGTGCCTGCATCGACTTCCGTGGCTGGGTCTTTGCCGAAGTCTTCGAGGAAGCTGTTGCCGTTGCCCGCCGCCTTCTTCTTCGGCGCTTGCTCGATCTTCTCGACTTGCTCCGCGGGTTCGATCGTCTTCTTGACGGCGACCTTCCGGTCCGGCGGCCTCGGATCCTCCTCGGGCTTCGACGGAAACTTCCACCACAACACGCCGCCGATGACGGCGACCAGCAGCACCGCGCCGCCGATGATGACAAGTGGTTGTCTCGGCCTGCCGGAAGGAGCCGAGACGGAAGGAGTCGGTTGGCTGGAGGATTCCATGCAGGCTGCTTTCGTTCAGAAAAGATTTACTCAGTGTATCGCGCGCCTTCGTTGGCCGCACGGCAGAGAGTCAGGTCGCAATCGCGCGCGACTTCGTGACTGGCCAACCGACGCTTGATGTCGTTCAGTTTGTCAGCATCGGCGATCGCGAAGACGGTCGGGCCCCACGAAGTCTGACCCACGCCGTGAACGCCGTTTTTGCGCAGCCATTCAATCAAGGCGGCCGTTTGCTGTGAGCTATAGATGCCGCCCTGCGCCTTGGCGAACATTTCGCCGACGCGGCGATTGAAGTCGTAGAGCGCTTCGCCGAAGGTCTCCAGATCCCGTTCAACGAGCGCGGGGAGCATGGCGAGGAGAACCAGACGGCAGAGCGCGTCGGTCCGCTGCTGGGCGTTGACCTGGTCGCCGAGGGCGGCAAACGCTTCCCGCTCGGCTGCGCCATGAGTGCCGACTCGGCCGCGCGGGAGGATCAACAAGACGCGCCACTCATCCGGAAGTGGTTCGCGCATCAGCAACGGCGAAATCTGGTCATTTCGCCGCTTGCCGCCTTCGACGAGAAAACCACCGCGGTCGAAGCCGTGAATGCCCAGGCTCGAACGCAAGCCTCTGCCAATGCGCCGGGCGAGTTCGACGCCGTTCCAATCGGCGTGCCCCGTGGCCAAGGCAAGCGCACGGGCGACGGCGAGTCCGAGCTGCGTGCCCGTGCCGAGGCCGGCGTGTTCCGGAGCGCAGCGCACGACGCTGATGGTGAATGCACGTCGTTCGGGTTCCGGCAAGGAATGGATGAGTTGCTTGGCAAACGCAAGCGCGCGCTCCGACGACGACCCCTGAGCGGACCAAGTGGCCGCCGGCTCGACCACAACCTCCACGCCGGGCGCGTCGATCATCAGCCCGACGCCGCCGAAGCGCCGCACTGGAACTCGACACTCGCCCTGCGAGTTCGGCCAATGCGTCACCCCCTCCGCCGGCAGAGCGAAGAGCCCGAAGTGCAACCGGCTTGAAGTGATGACGCGCGGCATGATGCTTTTCTTAGCCCCCCGTGACTCACGGGGGGCTAACAGGAATCACGGGGGGCTAACAGAACCGCATCGACGCAGATGTTCTTCCAAAAGGCACATCGCCTCCTGTTCCTGCGGTCCGCCCGTCTTCTCAACGATCACGAGCAGCTTGCGGAACTCGGCTGCGATCTCATCCAAAGGCAGGAAGGCGGTGCGCGTCGCCAAGATCGCCGCTTCGAGCACGGCATGCTTGGCACGATTGAAGCCGAAGAAATCGCGCTGCCGGCCGGTGTGGACCACGGCGCATTCGATCGTCACCCGTTCCTCGCGGTCGTCGATCGAGCGGACCGTGAACTCATAATAACGGCACGCGCCGGTGAGGACGTAGCCGAGCACCGTCGTGGCTCGCTCGACGCCCGGCATCGGCTCGACCGGTCCGAGCGCGGCCTTGGCCAGCAGCAGCACGTCGTCGGTCACGTGGAGCACACCTTCGCCGTGCGTCTTGAGATTGCGATACGTGTCGGCCGTATTGAACGGTCGGAGCGTGAAGCGCTCCATGCGCTCATCGACGCGCGGGCCCATCGGGGCGATGTTGAGCGTCCCCGCCGGCGACAACGTCGTCACAATGCCTTCGAGGATCATAGCCCCTTCTTCATCTCGTTACGGATCTGCTCCACGTCTTCCGGGCCGACCGAGAGGCGGATGAGGCCGTCGGTGATGCCTTGTCTACGTCGTTCCGCGGGGCTGGCGTAGCGATGCGACGTGGTGGCCGGATGGCTGAGCGTGGTCGCACTGTGCCCCAGCGAAGGGCTAAATGGGATGCCGGGCGCTTGCCGCATGAAGCGATTGACCGCGTCGCGGCCGCCGGCCAGCTCGAAGCAGAGCATGTTTCCGAAGCCGCCGTGGAGGATCTCGGGCGCGAGCCGATGGTCCGGGTGATCGAACCGTCCTGGATAGACGACGCGCGACACGCCCGGCGCCTCGGCCAGCCACTCGGCCAAACGCGCTGCGTTCTGACATGCGGCCCGCATGCGCAGCTCCAAGGTCGCCAGGCCGCGTTCGGCGAGCCAGCAGTCGAACGGGTTCGACGCCAGTCCCCAGATGCTCACCGCCGCGGTCAGGCCGGGCAGCAGGTCGTCGTCGTTGCCGCAGACCAGGCCGAGCGTCACGTCGCTGTGCCCGGCGATCATCTTGGTCAAGCTTTCCATCACCAGGTCCGCGCCCATCTCGAGCGGCTTGGTGAGGATCGGCGTGGCGAAGGTGTTGTCCACGACAAGCAGCGCGCCGTGGCGATGCGCCGCCTCCGCCAGCTTGGGAATATCGACGACGCGCACCAGCGGGTTCGACATCGTCTCGACGAAGAGCAGGCGCGCGCCCTTGGCGAGTGCGGTCTCGACCTGGCCGAGATCGTTGGCGTCCACGTACTCGGTGACGACGCCGAAGCGATTTAGTTCTTGGCTGAATAGCTGCGTCGTGCGGCCATAGAGGCGATTGCTGGCGACGAGTCGTTGCCCTTGCTGCGTAGTGGCGACGACGAGCGCCGTGATCGCCGCCATGCCGGAGCCGGTGACGACGCCCCAGCGGGCCGCTTCAGTCTCGGCAAGAAGCTGCGCGAGCCGGCGGGCGTTGGGGTGGGCGTCGCGGGCATAGATGAAGCCGGGCTCCTCGGCGTTCATGATCCGGTCGAGCGCGTCGAGATCGGGCAGCGTGTAGACGGACGATTGATAGAGCGGCGTCACCAGCGGCACGCTCGGGCCCAGAGGCGTCGGCTCGGACATGGAGTTCACTCCCCAGGATTGCGCGAGCCCGTCGCGACGACGGACTCACCTGCATTCTATTCCCTAAGATTCCAGAAACGGCCCCCCTTTCCTTCCTGGTGACGCATTCATGGCGCTGGTTGTTCAGGGTTTGTGCAAATCGTTCCCGACGCGCAGCGGCGAACTGACCGTCCTGCGCGGCGTCAACCTGGAGATGAACCCCGGACAAGCGCTCGCCGTGCTTGGCCCGTCCGGCTCCGGCAAAAGCACACTCTTACACATTCTGGGCACGCTCGACCGGCCAACGGCGGGATCCGTGGCCCTCGACAACGTCAACCCGTTCACGCTCGGTGAGCGCGAACTCGCTCACTTCCGCAACCGGCACATCGGCTTCGTGTTTCAGGATCATTACTTGTTGCCGCAATGCTCCGTACTGGAGAACGTGCTCGTGCCGACCTTGGCGGACCGGCAGGCAAATCGCCTGCTTTTGCAGGCACGAGCCCATGAGCTGCTCAAGCGCGTCGGCCTGAGCGAGCGATTGGATCACCGACCGGCGGAACTCTCCGGCGGCGAACGTCAGCGCGTGGCCATTGCGAGAGCATTGATCCTGAAGCCGAAGCTGCTGCTCGCGGATGAACCGACCGGCAACCTCGACCGCAAGAGCGCTCACGCCGTCGGCGAGCTTCTTCTTGAACTTCACAAGCAAGAACAGACGATCCTGATCGCGGTGACGCACAGCGTCGAACTGGCGCGGATGCTGCCGGCGCAAAAGGAAATGAACGACGGCACGCTCGCCTCCTGGAACGGAGGCGCGACATGACGTTCACGGCGCTGCTGTTCCGCAATCTTCGCTATCACTGGCGCGGCAATCTGGCTGTATTCCTGGGTGTCGCACTTGGGACCGCCGTTTTGACCGGGGCTTTGTTCGTCGGTGATTCCCTGCGCGGCAGTCTGAAAGAGTTGACGCTCGATCAACTCGGTTGGGTGGAGCAAGCGCTGACGCCGGGGCGGTTCTTCCGTGCCAAGCTTGCGGAGGAAGTCGGCGGCGAGCCGGTCATCATGTTGCAAGCATCTGCGTCGCGACTCGACGCCGCGGGGAAAACAATTAAATCGATTCCGAAGGTGGCGTTGCTGGGCGTTGAATCTAGTTTCTGGACAATGAGTGGAATTCCGGGATTCCTCGGTCATCCGGGGAGTTCGCCCTTCATTATAAATCAGACCCTAGCCCAGGCTCTCGGCGTCAGGGTCGGCGACACCGTCAGCTTCAATGTGCAAAAGAACGACGCGGTGCCGCGCGAGACGTTGCTCGGCAAACGCGACGATGTCGTTCAAGCGATCACCTTCACCGTGAGGGAGATTCTGCCCGACGAAGGCATGGCCCGGTTCACATTGCGGCCCAGCCCGGAGCCGGCGCGGAACGCCTTCGTTCCACTCTCCTTCTTGCAGGAACAATTGAATCTGCCAGGCAAGGTCAACGCGATTCTTGCCCGCAGCGACGGCGGCGATCTCAATGCCAAGCTGAAAACTGCATTGACGCTCGAGGATTGGAACCTCAAGCTGCGCACGCCGGCGGATCGGGCCAAGAGTCTCGTTCAATTTCTCGATCCACGCAACAAGGACGGCTCGCTGCGCCGCAAGCTCTGGGAAGGCCGCGTGCCCGATGCCCTTGCCAAGGAGGCCGACGCCGACGGGTATTTGACTTTGCCCAAGATCAGCGCCTTCTACGAGCGTGAGCGGCCCTACACGATTCTCGAGAGTGGCCAGCTCTTTCTCGATGCGCCGACGGAAGAAGCCGCACGCACTGCTACCGCCAAGATCGGCGTCGCCGAGCCGACGACGCCGCTCATCTATCTCGCCGACAGCATTGCCGATGTGAAAGCCGAGATGCCCTACGCCGTGGTCGCGGCCGTCGAGCCAAAGGCTGTGCCCAACGCCGACTCGAAGACGCTCAAGGATGACGAAATCGCACTGGTCACCTGGCCGGGCATGCCGCTCGCGGCCAAGGTCGGCGATCCGGTGACGGTGACGTATTACTTCCCCGACGAGCGGAACCATCTACAGAAAAAGAGCGCGACCTTCCGCGTCGGCATGCTGATCCCGCTCGAAGGCCCCGCCGACGATCCCGACTGGACTCCCGAGTTCCCTGGCGTCACCGACAAGCTCAAGATTTCCGACTGGGAGAACCCGCCCTTCCCGTACAGTCCCAAGCGCGTCAAGCCGATCGACGAGCAATACTGGAAGCGCTACCGGGCGACGCCGAAGGCGTATGTGACGCTCGCTGCGGGCCAGCGGCTATGGGCGAGTCGGTTCGGAAAAGTCACGTCGGTGCGCGTGCCAAGTTCGGCCAAGGGTTTCGGCGATGAGTTGCTCAAGCAGCTGCGTCCTGAGCTGGGCGGGTTCGTGTTCCAGGACGTCCGTGCCCAGGCGTTGCGGGCTTCGTCTGGATCCTCGGACTTCGGAATGCTCTTTCTCGGTTTCAGCTTCTTCCTGATCGCGGCGGCGCTCCTCCTCGTTGGTTTGCTGTTCCGTTTGAACATGGACCGCCGCGCGTCGGAAATGGGCCTCTTGCTTGCGACCGGCTGGAGCCATCGACAGGTGCGCGGATTGCTGTTGGCGGAGGGGGCGATCCTTGCGGCCGTCGGTGCGGCGGCCGGCTTGGCCGGGGCGCTGCTCTACGCCGGGGCGATGCTCGACTTCTTAGCCGCAAGTTGGCCAGGCGGCTCGCGGCTGTCGTTCCTGCGGCTCCATGCGGGGCCGGTGAGTTTTGTAATCGGCTACGTGACCTCCGTTGCCGTGAGTGTGCTGACGATCGTGTGGGCGACGCGTGTGCTCGGCAAGCTGGCGCCACGTGCCCTGCTGGCCGGTGAAACCACGGCAAACGCTTCGGTTCAACAGACAAGCACTTCAAAGCCGCGCTGGTGGCGACGCGTCTCCAGCGGCATCGTGATCGTGGTCGCCTTGGTCGGAGCGGTTGGGTCGTTCATCACCGGATTCTTCGTGACCGATCACGAGGCCAAGGCGGGCAGTTTCTTCGGCGCGGGGGCGCTCTTTCTCACGGCGGCGCTGGCGCTGGCGTGGCGTTGGTTGAAATCGGGAGGAGGCCGGAGCGATCCGCAGCCGTCGCTGATGCTGCTCGGCGCGCGCAATGCCGGCAGACATGCGGTCCGCAGCGTGCTCACCGTCGGCCTGCTCGCTTCGGCGACGTTTCTCATCGTGGCCGTGGAGGCGTTTCACAAGGAGAGCGGCCGCGACTTCCTCGATCGCCACGCCGGTAGCGGCGGCTTCACGTTGATTGCCGAGACGCAGGTGCCGGTCTTTCAGGACCTCAACGATCCCAAAACGCAGGCGCTCTGGAACGTCAGCAAGGAGCAAGCGGCCTTGCTGAAGAGTGCGACGTTTTACGCATGCCGCATTCGCCAGGGGGACGACGCGAGCTGCCTGAACCTTTACCAGCCGCAAAAGCCGCGCGTGCTCGGGATGCCGAAGAAACTGCAAGAGGAAAGTCGTTTTCGTTTCGCGGCGTCGCTTGCAAATACAGACGAGAAGAAGAATCCGTGGCTCTTGCTCGATCAAGCATCGGACGATGGGACCATTCCCGCCGTCGTAGACGCCAATTCGGCGCAGTGGATCCTGAAGGATGAGAACAATCGCGAACTCAAGCTGGGCGGCGTCCTCGCGCTGGCCGACGACAACGGCAACGTCGCCCGGCTGCGCGTCGTTGGATTGCTGCAAGAAAGCATCTTCCAGAGCGAAGTGTTGATTTCCGAGGAGTCGTTTCTGCGGCTCTTTCCGCGCCATGAGGGTTTTCAGTTTTTCCTGATCGAGACGCCGCCGCAGGAAGTCCAGGCCGTGGCCGAGGCGCTGCAAGTCGCGCTGGTCGATCAAGGCGTGCAGGTTCAAACGACGACGGCCCGGCTCGAATCGTTCTTCGCCGTCGAGAACATGTACCTCGACACCTTCAAGGCCCTCGGCGGCCTTGGGTTGCTGCTCGGAGCGGCGGGATTGGCGATCGTGCTCTTGCGCGGCGTCTGGGAACGGCGCGGCGAACTGGCTTTGCTGCGCGCCCTCGGCTTCCGCGCCGGCCAGCTTGCCTGGCTGGTGCTTGCCGAGAACGCGTTGCTGTTGGCGCTGGGCCTTGCAGCCGGAACGGTGTCGGCTCTGCTCGCCGTGGCCCCGCATCTAGCCGGCGCGGGATCGGACGTGCTGTGGAGCCGGCTCTTCGCGCTGCTTGGCTTGGTGGTTGCCGTCGGCTTGGTGAGTGGCTTGGCCGCCGTCTGGGGCAGCATGCGAACGCCGTTGTTGCAGGCACTGCGACGGGAGTGAAAAAAAGGTTCAAGGAACGACCCCGGCAGGGGTCGCAGCTATTAGCCGGTGGTTGAGCGAAGCGATACCACCGGTACACGGATTCGAATAATGTAATCGACCCTGGAAGGGTCGAAGCGACTGAAGGGATTCGTTCGCTGCGACCCCTGCCGGGGTCGCGGCATCGAGAGGTGCACCTTTCCGGTGGTATCGCTGCGCTCAACCACCGGCTAATGGCTAGGACCCCTGCCGGGGTCCAATTGAAGATAACCCTACGCCGGCATCGCTTCCGGCACGGGATGCGGCGGGGCGTTGAGGCGGAAGATGAGCATCGGCACTTCCATCACTTTTTCGTGGTAGAGAGCGTGGCCCCAGAGGCCGTTCTCGCCGAAGCATTCGCCGTGGTCGCCGCAGAGGACGACGGTGGTCGGCCGGCCGCGGCGCTGGAAGAGGTCGAGCAGTTCGCCGGTGCGAGCGTCGAGGAACTCGGCGCATTCGACTTGGCGCCCAAAGCCTTCTTCGTCGAATTTCCATTCCTCGCGGACGACGCCGGCCTGGTTGTAGAGCCGACGGCGCTTGAAGCGCTCATCCACGGCTCCTTCGGCGGCGGGCATGTCTTCATGGCGAAACGGGCTGTGCGTCTCGCCGTAGTTGACGAAGGCGAAACAGGGCTTGGTTCGGCCGTGCGTTTCGATCAGCCGGATCAGGTCGCGGTTCTGGCGACGGGCGCCGGTGCCGGGGACGTCGAAGTGCGAAAAGCCTTCCTGAAGGACCGGTGCGTCGCGGAACCAGTCGAGCGCGGCGCTGCCGACGGTCAGGTAGCCGCGGCGGCGCAGGCCGTCGGCGACCGACTTCGTCTCCTTCGGGAAAGTCACGAGCGGCTTGACGTCGAGATTGCGATGCGAGATCCGCCACAGTTGCTGGCAGAAGCGATTGTAGAGCGGCAACGGCTCGGCCACGTGAGGCAGGAACCCTTGAAACATGGCGACGTGCGACGGCAGCGTGTAAGTCGCCTGCGTCCAGGCGCGCTGGCACGGGCCAAACTTCGAAAGGTTTGGCTTCTTCGCCTTCACGAAGGCGTCGTAGCGGCACGAGTCCCAGGTGATGAGCAGGAAGTCTTCTTGCTCATCGAGCATTTGCAGCTGGCGTTGGCTCTCCAACCCCAGCCGACGCTTCCAGCGCGACCATCCCATCGCCTAATCCCGCCTTCCTGTCGGCAACGCTTGCGACCCCTAGCAGATAACAATCCGGCCATATTTGTCAATCCGAGCCGAATTGCGCGGGCCTTTCGGCGAACGGCGGTGTTAAAGAAACTTGGGAAGCGGTCCGCGCTCAGAGACCGCAAAGTTTCGCTGCTCGGCAGAGTTGCTCGTGCCCCCCTTAACATTCTTCCCTAAACTCTTGCCAAGCCGAAAGTTGCCTGAGATAATTGCTCCAGCCTGCCGAATTTGCCCGCCCACCGAAAACGAGTAGTCCTTACCCCCCGATTTGCAGTCCACGCAGATTCCTGCCGCGAACGATTCGGAGATCTGCCCATGTCCAGCCGCGTGCTTGTGACGGCGCTTTTGGGTCTAGCCGTTTGGTCTCCTTCACGGGTCGCCGCCGCGGTCGATCTGCCCGGCGACAAGAAGCTCGAGCGCGTCGATTTCGAGCGGCACATCATGGGCCTGTTCGGCCGGGCCGGGTGCAATGCCGGTTCGTGCCACGGCTCGTTCCAGGGCAAGGGCGGCTTCCGCCTGTCGCTCTTCGGCTACGATCCGGATAAGGATTTCGTCTCCGTCACCCGCGACGGCTTCGCCCGCCGCATCAACGCCATCGACCCGGACAGCAGCCTGCTCCTGCTCAAGGCGACCGGCCAGATGGAGCACGGCGGCGGCGTCCGCTTCAGCAAAGATTCGTGGCAATACCGTGTCTTCCGCGAGTGGATCGTGAGCGGCGCCGGTCGGGCCAAGGGCGCCGGCGACGTCGCCAAGGTGGTCCTCAATCCGCCGGAGATCGCGTTCAAGAAGGCCGGTGAAGCACGGCCGGTGCAAGTGACCGCCGAGTTCGGCGACGGCAGCAGCGCCGACATCACCGCCTTCTGCGACTTCCGCACCAACGACGACGCCGTCGCCGAGGTCACCAGCCAAGGCCTCGTCAAGAGCCTTCGCGCCGGCAGCACCGCCATCGTCGTCAGCTACCGCGGCAACGTCCTGCCCGTTCGGATCATGGTGCCGATGGAGTTGCCGGCCGGTTTCAAGTATCCGACGACGCCCGCGGTCAATTACGTCGATCGCGAGGTCTTTACCCGGCTCCGCGCGTTGAACATGGTCCCCTCGGATCTTTCAAGCGATGAAGAGTTTCTTCGACGGATCACCATCGATACGACGGGCCAGCTGCCGTCGCCTGACGAGATTCGGGCCTTCCTCAAGGACACGAATCCCGACAAACGGCAGAAGAAGATCGAAGAGCTGCTCAACCATCCGCTCCACGCCGCTCTATGGGCGACCAAGCTCAGCGACATCACCGGCAACGACACGCTCTCGCTGGAGAACCCGCCGCAGCTCAAGGCCAAGCGCAGCCAGATGTGGCACGACTGGTTCCGCAAGCGCGTCGCCGAGAACATGCCGTACGACGAGATCGTCCGCGGCGTCCTCTGTGCCACGAGCCGCGAAGGCAAGTCGGCCCAGGACTGGCTTGATTACACCAAGAAATCCGACGAGGCGCTGGTCAACAGCTACGAGAGCGACTACGCTCAGCGAGCCACCCTCGACCTCTACTGGCGGCGCCAGCAGGCGGTGACGATTGAACAATGGGGCGAACGCACGGCGGCTGCCTTCCTCGGCGTCCGGGTCGAGTGCGCCCAGTGCCACAAGCATCCGTTCGACCGCTGGACCCAGGCCGAATACCGGGCCTATGCCAATATCTTCGCCTCGGTGCAGGTCGGTGTCGCGCCGGACGCCAAGAAGCTGGTCGATGAAGAAAACGCCCTTTCCAGCACATTGGGATCCTAAGCTTAGAATTCCACGTGGACAAGTTGTC
>JADMIO011618391.1_pt1 | contig 55973 bp, 42 predicted proteins | sample 8958161 | NCBI WGS metagenome assembly JADMIO01 (sample SAMN16585339, study PRJNA669376) | soil metagenome | isolation source: Crop rotation soil | place: USA: Cullars Rotation, Alabama | collected 2011
GCCGCAACAAAGTGGCGGCACGGCGGGCGCGGGTCCGGCTGCGACAGATCGAGGACGCCGTGGCCCCGGCGCCCGAGACGCCCGCGCCGCAGATGTCCGCCGAGGACCGCGATCGCGCCGGCCACCTGCTGCGCGAGGCCGAGTCGCTGGTGGCGCTGGCCGATCCGGCCGAGGCCGACGCGGCGCTGGGACGCGTGCGGATGGCCTGGGCCGAGCTCGGCGCCGACACCGAGATCGAAGCGCCGCTCGCCGAGCGGTTCGACGCGGCCAGCGAGGCGGCGCGCGAGGCCATCGCCGAGCGGCAACTCGAGCGCGCGGCCGAACAGATTCGCGCCGAAGCCGCGGCGCGCGAGCAGGCCGATCGTCTTCGCGTCGTGCAGGAGATCGAGGAGCTCGAGGGCGCCGGCGCCGAGGATCGGATTGCCGAGCTCAAGGTCCGGTGGGACGCGCTGCCACCGATTCCCCCCGAGTACGCCGCGTCGTTGACGCGCCGCTTCCAGGACGCCTGCCGCGCATTCGAAGACCGCGAACGGCGCCGCATGCTCGCGCAGGCAGCCGCCGGCCGGCTGGCCACGCTGTCCGCCGAGCTCGAGCAGCTCGTTGCCTCGGACATCACGCCGCAGGAGCTGATCGCGCGCTGGCGCGGCCTGCGCCGCGACGCCGAAGTGCTGCGCGAGCACACCGACGCCAATCCCGAAGCCGGCGAGCGCCTCGAGCGCGCCATCGCGGTGATCGAGGAGAAGGAACAGCAGCAGGTCGAGGTGCGGCAGCAGCAGGAGCAGGACAACCTGCGCCGGCTGCATCAGATCTGCCGCCAGGTGGAAACGCTCGCGGGGTCGGAGCAGATCACGCTGAAGGCGGGCGATCGCGCGCTCGCGGAAATCCGCTCGGCGCTCGACGGCCGGCTGCCGCTGCCCACCAAGAAGGATCGGCAGGAGGTCCAGACCCGGCTCGAAGCGGTCCGCTCGATCCTGGGGCCGCGTGTCCAGGAGCTGCGCGACGCCGACGAGTGGCAGCGCTGGGCCAACCTGCAGGTGCAGGAAGAGCTCGCCAAGAAGATGGAAGCGCTCGCCGAAGAGCCGGACCTCGAAGTGGCGGCGCGACGCATGCGGGAGCTCCAGGGCCGCTGGAAGCAGGTGGCGCTGGCGCCCCGTGCCCAGGGTGAAGCACTGTGGCGGCGTTTCAAGACGGCGCAGGACGCCGTCTTCACGCGCACCTCGGCGCACCTGGTGGCGCAGAACGAAGAGCGCGTACAGAACCTGGCGAAGAAGCAGTCGCTGTGCGAACAGGCCGAGGCGCTGGCTGCCTCCTCCGAGTGGGTCAAGACGGCCACGGCCCTGCAGGCGCTGCAGAGCGAATGGAAGACCGTCGGGCCGGTGTCGCGTGGCAGCGAGAAAGCCATCTGGGAGCGCTTCCGTGCCGCCTGCGATCAGTTCTTCAGCCGTCGCCACGACGATCTGAAGAAGCGCAAGGACGAGTGGTCGGAGAACCTGGCGCGAAAAGAGGCGCTGTGCGCGCGCGCCGAAGCGCTCGCCACCGCGACGGACTGGGAAGCCGCGGCGGCCGAGTGCAAGAAGCTCCAGCTGGAATGGAAGCAGATCGGGCCGGTGCGCCGCTCGAAATCGGATGCCGTGTGGCAGCGGTTCCGAACCGCCTGCGACACGTTCTTCGACCGCTACAAGCACAAGGACCAGGTCGATCTGCAGTCGAAGGCAGCGGCGCGCGCCGAGGTCATCCGTGATCTCGAGTCCCTCGCTGCCCTCAAGACCGGCCCCGCCGACGGGACGGTGCCAGCGCCCGAGGGACCGGGCGTGCCCGCTCCCGAAGGGCTGGTGGACAAAGTGCAGCAGGCGCGCGCCCGGTGGCAGCAGGCGCCGGAGCTGCCGCGAACCGTGCAGCAGGAGCTGGCCGCCAGCTACCACCAGGCGCTCGGGAAGATCGTCGCGGCATGGCCGGCGGCGTTCGCGGGCACCGATCTCGATCCCGAGACCACGCGGAAGCGCATGGAAAAACTGCTGGCCAAGGTGGAGTCGCTGGCGCGGCCCGGCGCTTCCGAGGCCCCGGCGCCAGCGTCACCCGCCGAAATGCTCGCGCAGCGGTGGCGCGAACGCCTGGCCGCCAACACGATGGCGGGCGGACAGGCCGTGGCGCACGCCGAGGACAACCGCTGGCGCGAGGCGGAGCAGGAAGTGCGCAGTGCCCAGGCGCAGTGGACGCGGCTCGGGCCGCTGCCGGCCGAGGTCGCCGGGCCGTTGAACGAGCGCTTCCAGCGCGCCTGCCGCAAGTTCTACGACCAGAGAAAGAAGTAGCCGCGGGTCCCTGCGACCCCGGCCGCGAACCTGCGTCGAGCTCCGATGATTCGACTACTCGCCGGTGCGCTGGCGCTCGCAGCCGCCGTCGCCGCAACCGTTCTCGCCCAGGCGCCCGCTCCCACGCTGACGCCGGTCTGGACCCTCACGTCCGCGTTCGCGTCGCCCGAGAGCGCCTTCTACGACGCCGCCACGAACTCCGTCTTCGTCTCGTCGATCAACGGCCAGATTCTCGACAAGGACGGCAACGGCTACATCTCGCGTCTGTCGGTGGACGGACACGTGGTGGCGCAGCAGTGGGCCACCGGCGTTCACGCACCGAAAGGGCTGCGGAGCGCGCGCGGTGTGCTGTACGCCGCCGACATCGACACGGTGGTCGGCTTCGACATCTCGAGCGGCAGGGAAGTCTCGCGCCTGCGGATCGATGGCGCCGTGTTTCTCAACGATCTCGCCACGGCGCCCGACGGCACCATCTACGTGTCAGACTCCACCGCCCTCAAGATCTTCGAGGTGCGCAACGGCACCGCAGCGGTGTTCGTGGAGGGTGGCGATCAGGTCGAGCAGCCGAACGGCCTTCTAGTGGACGGCGGCCGGCTGATTCTCGGCAGCGTCGGTCCGGCGCCGGCGTCCGGCGGCCAGCGAGCCGGTGACGCCGGCGGTCGCGGGGCGGCGCCCGGCGGCCACCTGTACGCGTTCGACCGTCGCTCGAAGCAGCGGACGCTGATCACGGCGGAGCCGGTGGGCGGGATCGACGGCATCGAGCTCGACGGCCGCGGCGGTCTGATCGTGACGGACGTGACGGGCCAGCGGCTCCTGCACGTGAGCAAGGCCGGGGCGGTGACCGTGCTCGCCAGGTTCTCGGCGGGCGGCGCCGACTTCGGCTACGTCAGCGCCCGCCGGCTTGCGATCGTCCCGTTTCTCTTTTCGAACAGTGTGGCCGCCTACGACCTGAGCGCGGCTCTGAAGTAGACAAGGCGCTCGGCTGCGCCTGCCGCCGCCTCGCCTTCCGGGCCGATCTTCCACCGCCGGAGCCGTGCCGGGCGTGCGGTCCTACTCTTCGAGGTAGGTGTACCCGTGCAGGCCGTCTTCGTAGAACCGCAAGAGCCGGCCGGCGCCTTCGTAGTCCACCCGGCCGGCGCGCACCGCGGTTTCGACGTCGGTCCGCAGCTTCCCCAGCAGCGCCTCGGCATCGAACTCCACGTAGTCGAGCACTTCGCGCACCGTGTCGCCCTTGATCAGAGCGTCGAGCCGAACGCCGCCGTTCTCGTCGAGGCTCACGTGCACGGCGTGGGTGTCGCCGAACAGGTTGTGCAGGTCGCCGAGGATTTCCTGGTAGGCGCCCACGAGGAAGACTCCGAGATAGTACGAGTCGCCGTTCACCGAGTGGAGCGGCAGCGTCTTCTTCACGTCGCGCCGATCGACGAAGCGATCGAGCTTGCCGTCCGAGTCGCAGGTGATGTCACCCAGGACGGCGTGGCTGTCTGGTTTCTCGTTGAGGCGATGGATCGGCATCACCGGGAACAGCTGCTTGATCGCCCAGCTGTCCGGGATCGACTGGAAGAGTGAGAAGTTGCAGAAATAGGTGTCCGACAGCTGCTCGTCGAGGTTCTGCAAGTCCTCGGGCACTTCGGCCATCCCTTGTGTGATGCGCTGCAGCTTGGTGGCGATGGCCCAGAACAGGTTTTCGGCCATGCTGCGCTGCTCGAGCGGCAGGTAGCCGGCCGAGAACAGGCTCAGCGTCATGTCGAGCGCCTGCTGCGCGTCGTGGAAGGCTTCGAGCGCATTGCGGGCCGTGAGGTTGTTGTAGGTCTCGACGAGATCGAGCAGCGGCTGCTCCCAGTCGGGATTGCCCGTGGTGGGCACCTTCTCGTCGCGGAACCCGGACACGCCCAGCACGTTGAACACGAGCGCGCTGTGGTACGCCACGACCGCGCGTCCACTCTCGGACACGATCGTCGGATGGGGAACGCCGGCTTCGTCGCACACCGTCTGGATGTGGTAGACGACGTCGTTGGCGTACTCCTGCAGCGTGTAGTTCATGCTCGACTCGAAGTTCGTCTGCGAGCCGTCGTAGTCCACGCCCAGCCCGCCGCCGACGTCGATGTACTGCAGTCCGGCGCCCAGCTTGGCGAGCTCGGTGTAGACGCGTCCGGCCTCGTTGAGCGCACCCTTCACGATGCGGATGTTGGTGATCTGGCTGCCGAGATGGAAGTGCAGCAGCTTGAGGCAGTCGGCCATGCCGTGCGACTTCAGTTCCTCGAGCCCGCGCATGATCTCGGTGACCGTCAGGCCGAACTTCGAGCGGAAGCCTCCCGACGACTGCCAGCGCCCGCTGCCGCGCGACGCCAGCTTCACGCGCATGCCGATCTGCGGCCGCACACCAATACGCTGCGACACTTCGAGAATCAAGCCGAGCTCGGTGTACTTCTCGACGACGGGAATGATGTTGCGCCCGATCTTCTGCGCCAGCATCGCCGTCTCGATGTACTCGGCGTCCTTGAACCCGTTGCAGATGATGGGCGTGTCGTTGTCGGCAATCGCGACGACCGCGAGCAGTTCCGGCTTGGAGCCGGCCTCGAGGCCGAAGCGGTACGGCTTGCCGAAGTTGAGGACTTCCTCCACGACCTGGCGCTGCTGATTCACCTTGATTGGATACACGCAGCAGTACGCGCCCTGATATTGGTTCTGGGCGATCGCCGCCTGGAAGGCGGAGTGAATCTCGCCGAGGCGGTGCTTGAGGATGTCGGTGAAGCGGATGAGGACCGGCAGGCTGATGCCTCGGAGCTGCAGCCGGTCGACGAGTTCCTTCAGGTCGATGGCACTCTGGGCGTCCTTGGTCGGGTGCACCTGCAGGTGGCCCCCCGGGCTGACCGAGAAGTAGCCGTTGCCCCAGCGGCTCACTTCGTAGAGCTCGCTCGAGTCGTGCACCGTCCAGGCGCGCGAGGTCGAGGCGTTGGCGTCGATCGGCGCTTGGCGTCCGTTGGTCAGCGTGCTCATCTCCTGTGCATCCTTCACCGTTCTCCTGATCGCGTCGGCAGAGTCCAATCGTAAGCGCCGTGTGGTCGCGGCTCAATCGGAAAGTGAACCACAGCCAGCGCGAGGCGCGCCCGCGGCGGACGTTGCCGTCGCACGACGGCGGCGTGTCGGTGGACCCACGACGCCGGATGGGAAAGAATGAAGGCCGCCCATGACGGACCGCGACCCGGCGATTCGAGTGCTCCTGCTGCCCAAGGACACCAACGCCTACGGAACCATCTTCGGGGGCGTCATCCTGTCGCACATCGACCTGGCCTCCGCCATCGAAGCCCGCCGCGCCGGGCCGCACCGCTTCGTCACCAAGGCCATGCGCGAGGTGGAGTTCCACCAGCCGGTGTTCGTGGGCGATATCGTGAGCTTTTATACGGAAACCCGCCGGATTGGCCGCACGTCGGTGACCGTCGGGGTCCTGGTGGAGGCCGAGCGCTGGGGCGCTCCGTCGGCTGGGTCCGGCGCCAGCGCCCCCACCGAGCGCATCAAAGTGACCGAGGCCGAGGTGGTCTTCGTGGCCGTTGACGCCGAAGGCCGTCCAGTGCCGATAAGAGCCGAGTAGGCCGCCTGTTCATGGATTGGATCAGTTCCCGGGGCGCTTCGCCGCCTGTGCCCTTCATCGACGCCCTGTTTGCGGGCACCGCCCCCGACGGCGGGCTCTACATGCCGGAACGCATCGACCCGCTGCCGCAGGAATCGCTGCGGCGCGTGCTGGCGGGCGACCTCGTCACCATTGCGACGGTGGTCGGTGCCCACCTTCTGCGAGGCGAGATTACCGAAGCCGAGATGGCGCCGCTCGTGCGCGACGCGCTCGATTTTCCGGTGCCGCTCGTCCAGGTCACCGGGAGAGTGTGGGCGCTCGAGCTGTTCCACGGCCCCACGCTGGCGTTCAAGGACGTGGGCGCGCGCGTCCAGGCGCGGCTGCTGCACCACTTCACCGACGGCACGCCGCTCACCATCCTGGTGGCGACCTCGGGCGACACGGGCAGTGCGGTGGCGCAGGCCTTCCACCGGGTGCCCGACACGCGCGTCGTGGTGCTGTATCCGGCCGGGAAGGTGAGCGACGTCCAGGAAGCGCAAATGGCGTCGATGGGCGACAACATCCTGGCCGTGGCCGTGGACGGCACCTTCGACGACTGCCAGCGCCTGGTCAAGACGGCCTTTGCCGACGACGAGCTTCGTCGGCACGTGTGGCTGACCCCCGCCAACTCCATCAATCTCGGCCGCCTGCTGCCACAGGTTTTCTACTATTTCCTGGTGGCAGCGGTTGGCGGCGAGACCGGTCCCGTCGTCGCCGTGCCGAGCGGCAACTTCGGCGACCTCACGGCGGGCCTCATTGCCAAGCGCCTGGGGCTGCGTGTGCGCCACTTCGTGGCGGCCACCAACGTCAACGACGCCGTGCCGCGCTATCTGAAGTCCGGTCTCTACGACCCCAAGGACTCCATTCGCACCGTCGCCAACGCGATGGACGTGGGCGCGCCGAGCAACTTCGAGCGGATGCAGTGGATCTACCACGGCGATCTGGACGCGCTGCGCCGCGACGTCACCGGGTATGCCTACGACGACGCGCGTGTGGTGGCCGAGATTGGCCGCGTCTACCGCGAGCACGGCTACCTGCTGGATCCGCACGGAGCCATCGGGTGGCTGGCGGTCAACGAGCGCCTGCAGACGTCGGGGGACGATGCCGTCGGGGTTTTTCTCGCCACGGCGCATCCCGCCAAGTTCCGCGAGGTCGTCGAGCCGGCCATCGGCCGGCCGGTCCCGTTGCCGCCGGTTCTGGCCGCCGCCATCACGCGTCCGCAGTATTCGATGAAGCTCTCGTCGAACTACGCCGACCTGCGCGCGCTTCTGCGTTCCTGACGAGACCGATGCCACCCCTCGACGCCTATCGACCCGGCCCCGGCGACCCGCCGGCGCGTCCCCTGGTGCCCGAGCGTTACCGCTGGGACCTGTCTCCGGTGTGTGCGAGCTGGGACGAGTGGTCGGAGCGCTACCGCGAGCTCGAGGCGCTCATTGACGGCTTCCGGCAGTTCCAGGGCACGCTTGGCCAGTCGGGCGCACGGCTGCTCGAGGCGCTGCGCGCGATGGACACGCTCGGGGCGCTCAGCTACCGGGTGTGGTATTTCGCCGCGCTGCAGTACGACGAAGACCTGCGGGACAACGCGCTCAATGGACGCCGCCAGCAGGTGCAGATTCTCTTTGCGCGGCAGCAGCAGGCGAGCGCGTGGTTCAATCCCGAGCTGCTGTCGATCCCGCTGCCGACCATCCGGAAGTGGATGGCGTCGGACGCCGAGCTGGCGGTCTACGGCTTCTTCGTCGAAAGCCTGTTCCACGAGCAGGAGCACGTCCTCGACGAGGCGGGGGAGCGCCTGCTGTCCTACTCGGGACGGTTGAACACCGTGCCGGCCGACGCCTACTCCGCGCTCACCACCGCGGACAAGAAGTTCCCCTCGATCACGCTCGCCAGCGGCGAGTCCGTGACGCTCAGCTACGGCCAGTACCGCGCGCTGCTCGAAACGAGCCGCGTGCAGAGCGATCGTGCGCTGGCCTATCGCGCGTTCCATCAGTCGTTCGCCGACAGTCAGAACACGATCGCCGCCATGTACAACGGCGTGCTGCAGCGCGACTGGTTTCACGCCCGCGCGCGCGGCTACGCCACGACGCTCGACGCCGCGCTCCACGGCAACGACATTCCGCCGTCGGTGGTCGAGAACCTGATTGCCGAAGCCCGCGCCGGCGTGGAACCGCTGCGCCGCTATCACCGGCTGCGGCGCGCGCGGCTGGGGCTCGACACCTACTCCCTCTACGACGTCTTCGTGCCGCTCGTGGAGCAGGAGGTGAAGTACGCGTACGACGACGTCGGTGAGTGGATCGTGGAGTCGGTGGCGCCGCTCGGCGCCGACTACCAGGCGCAGGTCCGGCGCGCGTTCACCGATCGCTGGATCGACGTGTTCGAGAACGCCGGCAAGCGCAGCGGTGCCTACTCGGCGCCGGTGTACGGCGCGCACCCGTACATGCTCCTGAACTACAACGAGACACTCGACGCGGTGTTCACGCTGGCGCACGAGATGGGCCACTCGATGCACACGCTGCTGTCGCATCAGGCCCAGCCCTACGTCTACGCCGGCTACACCATCTTCGTCGCCGAAGTCCCGTCCACCCTCAACGAAGCGCTGTTCCTGGACCTGATGCTGCGACGAGCGCGCAGCGCGGCCGAGCGTGCCGTGCTGCTGCAGCACGCCATCGACAGCATTGCCAGCACGTTCTTCACGCAGGTGATGTTCGCGGATTTCGAGCTGCAGGCGCACCGGCTCGTGGAACAGGATCGCCCGGTGACTGCCCAGGCGCTGACCGACATCTATGCCGGTCTGCTTCGCGACTACTACGGCGACGTCATCGATACCGAGCCGCTGTCGCAGGTGACGTGGGCGCGCATCCCGCACTTCTTCAACGCGCCCTACTACGTCTACCAGTACGCGACCTGCTTTGCCTCGACGGCGCGCCTGATGCAGGACATCCGTTCCGCCGACCCCGCCGTGTCGCGCAACGGCGTGGCGCGCTATCTGGATCTGCTCCGCGCCGGCGGCAGCGACTACCCGATGCGCCTGCTGGCGCGGGCGGGCGTCGACTTGAGCCGCCCCGACACGGTGCGCGCGGTGAGCGCCGAGCTCGACATGCTCGTGGGCCGCCTCGAGGTCGAGCTGGACAGTGGCGACCGGCGGCAGTGAGGGCCGGGCTTCGACCTGGCCCTGGCGCTGACGCCCCCCGACCTTCAACGCAACGTTTCGATCTCCGGCGCGAACCCGGGTTCGAACCCGCGCGCCCGTTCACGGCGGCGCAGCACATCGCTGCTGGCGGCCGGTGGCACGATGCCCAGCCGCGCCAGTTGCGGCCGGAACTCGTACCGGATGTGCACGCTCGCGGCCGGCACCTCTTCGAGTTCGAGCGAGACCTGCTCCACGGCGTGGTCGGTCCGCCGCCCCATTCCGGTCGCGGCGTATGCGTCTGCCGCCGCCGTGTTGCCGGTGTTCTGTCCGGCGGCCGATCGTGCGGACTCTCTCGGTGCCTGCGGCGCCGATGCGGGTGGCGGCGCAGCCTCTGCGAGCGGCTCGCGCTGATCCCGGAGAAGCGAATACTGCGGAACGCGTTCGCGGAAGAAGACGGCCGAGATCGTGCCGAGATTGGCCGTCGTGCCGAGCGCCTGCCCATACGACCGGGCTTCTGTCGTGAACTCGAAGGCGCGCGCCTGCGACGCGCTCGTCTGCCAGCCGGAGATGGTGATCGTCTGATAGGGATCGAGCACCCACTTGCGTGCGTCAGCCGCCGCAGTGTGGCGGGCATCGATCGTATTCAAGCCATCGACGGCGAGTGCCACCGCGACGCGAACCGGGTAGGGATTCCGCAGGCGGATCGCGTACTCACGACCCTCGAGCGCCTCCACGTACCAGCGGCCGTCGTGGGCGTAGCGGGGCTGCGCCACGCCGTTCATCACAATCTCGACGTCAGGGCCGGTGGGTGCACGGTCTCCGGCGATCGCGAATCCGGGTAGGGCCAGCGTCAGCAGGGTGGCGACTGAACGGGTCAGGTGTCGGGTCATACGTCCTCCTGAGCTGAGAACGGCGCCGCCGTGAATTCTTGCGGTCCCCGTTCCGCCCGGGATTGACGCGTCAGGCGCCGGCTGATATGATTCCATCCGGATTTACGGATACACACCGGATACACGTTCACCCGCGCATGAACACCCCGATTCTCGACCACATGTCGGCCCTGTCCGACCAGACCCGGTGCCGGATGCTCCTGCTCCTGGAGCGCCACGAGCTCACCGTGTCGGAACTGTGCGCGGTGCTGCAGATGCCGCAGTCGAGTGTCAGCCGCCATCTCAAGACGTTGGCGGACGACGACTGGGTGGCGTCGCGGCGCGACGGCACCAGCCGGTTCTACAGCATGCCGGCCGACGACCTGGATTCGGGAGCGAAGCGCCTGTGGCCACTCATCCGTGAGCAGGTCGTGGCTACCTCGGGCGCGGGGCAGGACGAGCGCCGTCTGAAGGGCGTGCTGGCCCGCCGGCGGGCGAAGTCGCAGGAGTTCTTTGCCAACGCGGCGGCCGGGTGGGATAGGCTTCGCCAGGATCTTTACGGCGACACGTTCTATGTGTCGGCGGTGCTCGGCCTCATCGATCCGGATCTCCTGGTCGGGGATCTCGGGTGCGGCACCGGCCAGCTGACGGAAACGCTCGCGCCGTATGTCAAACAGGTTGTGGCGGTAGACGCCTCCATGGACATGCTCGACGCCGCCCGGTCGCGGATGGACGGCGCCATCACCAACGTCGAGTTCCGCAAGGGCGAGCTGGAGTCGCTGCCGCTTCGCGACGGCGAGCTCGACGTCGCGGTGCTGTCGCTGGTGCTGCACTACTCGCCGGCGCCGGCGAAGGCGCTCTCGGAGGCCGCCCGCGCAATCCGCAGCGGCGGCCGCGTGCTCGTGGTGGACATGCTGCCGCACGAGCACGAGGAATACCAGCAGCAGATGGGCCACGTGTGGCTCGGGTTCTCGGACAAACAGATGACGCGGTGGCTCGCCAGCGCCGGCTTCGCCGACGTGCGCGTGCGCAACCTGCCGGCCGACCCCGATGCGGGGGGGCCGGCGCTCTTTTCAGCAGTCGCGATCAAGGCATAACCACAGGAGAAGCACGCAATGTCGACAGCAACGAGCGAACAGCACGCATACGACCTCGCCAAGGCGGCGGGTCGCGTTCCGTACAAGGTGGCCGACCTCAATCTGGCGGAGTTCGGCCGGAAGGAACTGCGGCTGGCCGAGGGCGAGATGCCCGGGCTGATGGCCATCCGCAAGCGCTACGAGGGCAAGAAGCCTCTCGCCGGCGCGCGGATCATGGGCAGCCTGCACATGACCATTCAGACGGGCGTGCTGATCGAGACGCTGTCGCTGCTCGGTGCCGACGTGCGCTGGGTGTCGTGCAACATCTTCTCGACGCAGGACCATGCGGCGGCCGCGGTCGTCGTCGGCCGGCCCGAGACGGGCGGCACGGTGGCCAACCCGCGCGGCATCCCGGTGTTCGCGTGGAAGGGTGAGACGCTCGACGAATACTGGTGGTGCACGGTCGAGTGCCTGGTGTGGCCGGACGGCAAGGGTCCCTCGCTGATCGTCGACGACGGCGGCGACGCGACGCTCTTCGTGCACAAGGCAGCCGAGTACGAGAAGGCCGGCAAGGTGCCGACGTTCAACCCGGCGAGCGAGCCGGAAGAGTGGGGCGTCATCCTCAAGGCGCTCAACGACGAGCTGACCAAGAACCCCGGCCGCTGGACCGCGATCGCCAAGGGCATCCGCGGCGTCTCGGAAGAGACGACCACGGGCGTGCACCGTCTCTACGAGATGGAGAAGAAGGGCACGCTGATGTTCCCCGGCATCAACGTCAACAACTCGGTGACGAAGAGCAAGTTCGACAACATCTTCGGCTGCCGGCACTCGCTGACCGATGGCATCTGCCGCGCCAGCGACGTGATGATGGGTGGCAAGCTGGCGTTCGTGGCCGGCTACGGCGACGTGGGCAAGGGCTGTGCGCAGGCGCTGCGCGGCCAGGGCGCGCGCGTCGTCGTCAGCGAAATCGACCCGATCTGCGCGCTGCAGGCGGCGATGGAAGGCTTCGAGGTCAACACGCTCGAGAACGTGCTCGACAAGGCGGACATCTTCATCACGACGACCGGCAACTTCAACATCATCACCGCCGCGCACATGGCGAAGATGAAGGACAAGGCGATCGTCGGCAACATCGGCCACTTCGACAACGAGATCGACATGGCCGGTCTGGCGAAGGTCCCGGGCATCAAGCGGATCAACATCAAGCCGCAGTACGACGAGTGGGCGTTCCCGGACGGTCACTCCGTGATGATTCTCGCGGAGGGCCGCCTGCTGAACCTCGGCTGCGCGACCGGTCACCCGAGCTTCGTGATGTCGGCGTCGTTCACCAACCAGACGCTGGCCCAGCTCGAACTGCACGCCAACGCCGAGAAGTACGGCAAGACGGTGACGATGCTGCCGAAGAAGCTCGACGAAGAAGTGGCACGGCTGCACCTCGACCAGATCGGCGTGAAGCTGACGACGCTCTCGAAGGAGCAGGCCGACTACATCGGCGTGCCGGTCGAGGGTCCCTACAAGCCGGATTTCTACCGGTACTAAGAAGGCTCCCGGCGCCCGGCTTCGGGCTCCGGAAGAACGCATGTCAGCCGCAGGGGCGGGGCTTCGGCCCCGCCCTTATTTTTTTCGACGACGCGCCGGGCGCCGGCCCGCCGCGTCAGTAGATCAGCCGCTCGACCTTGTGCTTGAGCGGCCGGCCGGCAATCCGCTCGATCGTGCGGGTGACGACGTCGACGTCGTTGTCGAAGCCGCCATGCGACGACGGCACCCGGGCCACGCCGTTCGAGACCTGCGGGTCGGTCACCTCGCGCGGCGCGCGCACGCTGCCCCAGAACGTCTGCCACGCCTTGAGGCCGCGTTGAATGGCGGGGTCGTTCGACCACGTCGAGCGCTTCGACGGGTCCCACGCGTTGGCCATGCCGAGGATTGGCGTCTTGTGCTGGTCCTCGAGCGCGCGGCTCACCAGATAGAGCAGCGACTTGCCGTACGGGCCGACCCTGTCGGCCAGCTCGCGCTCATCGCTCAGCAGCTCCACGTGCAGGTCCTGCTTCCGCAGGAGGCCGGCAGCGATTGCCGGCTCGTAGTGGTCGAGCGCGAACTGCACCGTGCAGGCGGGGGCGTAGAGCGTGCACGAATCGAACGTGCACGGTCGATCCAGCCCCCGCACTGCGTCCAGCAGATGGCCAAGCAGAATCGACCCGGCCGAATGGCCTACGAGGTGGATCTCCAGCTTCGGCAGGTGCTTCTTCATCCGCGCCAGGCGGTCTGCCAGCAGCACCAGCGTCGGCTTCTCGGCGGACACCCGGCCCGTCGTGCCCGCGATCGGCTGCGAGCACTCGAACGCCGCCCGGGCGTTCTGCTTCATCTGCGACCAGATTGCCTTGACGCCGGCGTTCTGCGATGCCACTTCGACCGCGCGGTCACGCGCCTCGCCGACCGTCTCCTTGACGATGCGCCAGATGTCGCGGAAGGCGCCGGTGGGCTCGACGCCCTCCTTGATGTCCTCGAAGATGCCGCTCAGGCTCTCGAGGACGCCGGTACGCCAGGTGAAGAAGATGGGGTAGGCGCCGTTGGCCAGGAAGTAGGGCGCCATCACCTGGACGCGCTTCACCGATTCCTCTTCCGCGTTCAAGCCGCCGTGGGCATAGAGCACGATGCGCGTCGCGCCGCCCCGGCACCATTCGGTCGGTGCCGTGACCACCACGTGGTCGAAGGCCGACAGCGCCTGCCGCGACACGTTCCGGTTGACCAGGGCGCCGTTGTTGCCCATGACGATGGTGTGACGATAGGCGTTGTCGCGGTCCCACGGCGCGACGTCGGACGAGACGGTCCACGGCTGCACCGCCGCGGCCGCCGCGCCGTCACGGCTCACCGAGGCGCGCGCCGATAACGACTCGGTCTCGTGATAATGCGGCGACTCGGCGTGCTCGATGGGTGCACCGAGCACCACCGCCCACGCGTCGGTGCCGCGCACGACCCAGTCTTCGTAGGGCAGGATGGCGAAACCCTTGGTGCCCCACTTGGGTCCCCATGAGTTCTGCACGATGAAGCCGTAGCGGTTGTAGCCGACGATTGCGAAGGCGTGGCCGCCGGTGTTCTCGGCGCCGGTAGCGGCCTGGATGCACGAGATCCCGGCCAGCTGCGGGAACGGATTGGCGAACCAGCCGTTGTGGACGTTGCCCGAGCAGTAGATGGCCCCCACTTCGCAGATGGCCGCCTGCATGTCCACGACCGAGTTCTTGTCGATGCGGTAGTAGACGCCGATGGGGCACTGCGTGGCGTTGGTGTCCCAGCCCTCCGAGGGCTCGATGAACACGACCTCGTTGGCCTTGTTTCGATAGGGCCACAGCCGCTCGTCGCAGACGCCGTGCCGGTGCCAGCCCTTGAGCGCACCGCGGCAGCTCGAGCCGTCGTAGTCCTCGCCGGGCCACTCGTCGTAGAAGCGCGCCAGATGGTAGAGCATGCGCGGGCTCACCTTCTGGGGCGGCGCCTTGCGCGTGCCGCCTTTGGCGAGGCGCACGCGCGACCAGCGAAGGTAGTTCACGACGCCGGCCAGGCCGAAGCCGGTGCAGGCGCCCTCCTGGCCCTGGTCGAGCACCATCTTGTCGGCCGCGTAGCGCGGGAACGCCTTCTTCAGTGTCGCGGCGTCCGGGTACTCCGGCGCGAGGTTGCGCAACGGTGGACGGTAGGGGAAGTCGCGGAGGTCCAGCCGATCGGGCCGGGCATCGAGGAGACGGTCCTTCAGTTTCGTGGTGGCCATGGCGCCGCTACGCTACCACGCCCGTTCGTTGGCGCGAGCGCGGCTTCGCGCGCTCGGCGCTCGGGACCGGTTGACGCGGGCCCCGGCGTGTCAGCGAGCCGCGACGGCGTCGGACGGGGCGGTCACGCCGGCCGAAGATCCTCGTTCGAGCAGGATGCGCAGCATGCGGCGCAGCGGCTCGGCCGCGCCCCAAAGGAGCTGATCGCCAACCGTGAACGCCGTGAGATAGTCGCCACCCATGGACATCTTGCGCAGCCGGCCGATCGGCACCCGCAGCGTGCCCGTGACGGCGGCCGGTGTGAGCTCGCGCAGCGACGGCTCTTTTTCGTTCGGGACGACCGACACCCACTCGTGCGCCGCCGCCAGCAGCGACTCGATCTCGCCGAGCGGTATGTCGTGCGTCAGCTTGATGGTGAGCGCCTGGCTGTGGCACCGCATCGAACTGATACGGATGCACAGGCCGTCCATCGGGATGGCGGTGGTCCCCAGGATCTTGTTGCCCTCGGCCATCGCCTTCCACTCTTCCTTGCTCTGGCCGTTGCCGAGGTCCTCGGCAATCCAGGGCAGCAGACTGCCGGCGAGCGGGTAGCCCTGGAACTCGGTGGCCGGCAGGTCGGGCGAGCGCAACGCGGCGGTGACCCCGCGATCGATGTCGAGGATGGCCGACGCCGGATCCGCCAGCGGCGCCGCGACGGCGCGCTGCAGGTGGCCCATCTGCGCAATCAGCTCGCGCATGTTCTTCGCCCCAGCGCCCGAGGCGGCCTGATACGTCATCGAGGTGACCCATTCCACGAGTCCGGCGCGGAACAGGCCGGTCATGGCCATCAGCATCAGGCTGACGGTGCAGTTCGGACCGATGTAATCCTTGACGCCGGCGGCGAGCGCGCGATCGATCACGTCGCGGTTGACCGGGTCCAGGATGAGGACCGCGTGGTCCTTCATCCGCAGCGTCGACGCCGCGTCGATCCAGTAGCCACTCCAGCCTGCCCCGCGCAGCGTGGGGTAGATCTCCTTGGTGTAGTCGCCGCCCTGGCACGAGATCAGGACGTCGCAGGCCTTCAGCTCGGCGAGATCCTTGGCATTCTTGACGGCGGGCGTGCGCTTACCCACGGACGGGCCGTCGATGCCCGTCTGTGACGTCGAAAAGAACACGGGGTCGATCAGGTCGAAGTCGCGCTCGGCGAGCATGCGTTCGACCAGCACGGACCCCACCATGCCGCGCCAGCCAATCAGTCCAACGTTCATCCTCCAAGTGTACCCCGACTGTCGCCGGGATCAGGCGGATCGCGGCCGCAAATGCGGCTTTTCCCGCCGGATCGCGCGTAGAGTGGCGAGGTGAGTGCGACATGACGACCGACGTACTGATCGTGGGTGCCGGCCCGACGGGGCTGATGCTGGCGAACCAGCTGGGACGGCGCGGCGTGCGGGCCATGATCGTCGATCGTCACAGCGGTCCGGCGATGCAATCCCGTGCCATGGCGGTACAAGCCCGCACGTTGGAGATTTACGCGAAGCTTGGCGTGGCCCTCGAGGCCGTCGCGCTGGGCACGCCGGGCAACGGCGCGAACATGTGGGTGCACGGGCGCCGCCGGGCGCGGATTTCACTGCAGGAGATCGGAGCCGGGCTGAGCGCGTTTCCCTACGTGCTGATGCTGGGCCAGGACGACAACGAGCGAATACTCGGCGCGCATCTTCGCCGCTGGAACATGGACGTGCAGTGGAACACGGAGCTCGTGGCGCTCGAGCAGCACGCCGATCACGTGCGCGTGACGCTCACCGGGCCTGGCGGGCAGGCGCGCGTCGTCACCGCGGCCTACGTGGCCGGGTGCGACGGCGGCCGCAGCGCCGTGCGCCAGATGAACGGCATCGATTTTCCCGGCGCACCGTACGACCACGTGTTCTTCGTCGCCGACACCGAGGCGACCGGGCCGATGGTGCCCCACGAGCTCAACGCGTACCTGTTTCGCGACGGCTTCACCCTGTTCTTTCCCATGCGAGGGCCCAATGGCTGGCGCGTGATCGGTATCCTGCCGGACGCGCTCCGCCATCGCGATGACGTCACGTTCGACGAACTGCGTCCGTCGCTTCGCGAACAGACCGGCCGCGGACTGGTCTTCGACGCGTGCCACTGGTTCTCCACCTATCGCATCCAGCACCGCTGTACCGAGCAGTTCCGCGATCGCCGCTGCTTCCTGCTCGGCGACGCCGCGCACGTGCACAGCCCGATGGGCGGGCAGGGGATGAACACGGGGTTGCAGGATGCGTACAACCTGGCGTGGAAGCTTGCCCTCGTCGTGGGACATCGCGCCGGCGACTCTCTGCTCGACAGCTACGAGGCCGAGCGCATGCCGGTGGCGCAGCGTCTGCTGAACAGCACGGACCGCGCCTTCCGGCTCATCGTCTCGCGCGGCTGGCTGGCGGGCCTGTTCCGGACGCGCATCATGGCGCGGTGTGCCGCGGCTGCGATGAAGCTGCCACGCGTCAGGACGCTGGCGTTCCTGACGCTGTCGCAGATTGGCATCCAATACCGCGACAGCCCCTTGTCGCAGACGCTGGCGGCCGCGCCGGGGGCGCCGCAGGCCGGTGACCGTTTTCCCTGGACACACTTCGTGTTCCGGCCGGGTGGCCCCCGCGAAGACCTGTTCGAGAAGATGGACGACACCCGCTTCACGCTGCTGGTCATCGGCCAGCCAGGACCGCGCGCCGGACTGGCCGGGTTCGGCGACCTGGTGAACGTGCTCACGGTTCCGCACACGCGCGAGAACGACGCGGCCCTCGGGGCGCTCTCGATCGACCGGCCGATGTACTACCTGGTGCGTCCCGATGGACACATCGCGCTCGTGGGAGCGCACTTCGAGGAAGCCGACGTCCGTCTGTGGTTTGCCGATCACCACGTGCACGCCGCCGGCGCCGGGCGGCCACTCGAACAGCCCATGGCCTGCTGAACGCCCGTCCGCCTCTGGTGGGATATCGTACGGGCCCGATGACGCCCCCGCCGGACGAGTACCGCTATCAGACGTGGGTGCTCGACGCGTTGGCACGGCATGGCGCGCGGCCGACGCCGTCCACCACGCCGGAGCGGCTGCGCGACTTCCTCAACGATCTCTATCGCTACGAAATCCGCAGGTTGCGCTCGGCGTTACTGGCCGGCGCCTTTCCCAAACATGAGTACTACGGCCGTGTGGTCGCGCTGCGGCAGCGCTATCCGTTGCTGTCGGTCGAGACGCGTCAGTGGCTGGCCGGCGAGGAGTAGGCGGACGGGTATCATGCAGTGGTGAAGGTAGTTGAATCGAAGCTGCCGTCGAGCGCGGTCAGCATCTTCGAGGTCATGAGCCGGCTGGCGCGCGAGCGCCAGGCGATCAACCTGTCGCAGGGCTTTCCGGATTTCGGCACGCCGCCGGCCCTCGTGGAGTCGGTGGCGCACTACATGCGCGAGGGGCACAATCAGTATCCGCCGATGCCCGGCGTGCTGGCGCTGCGGCAGGCGCTGGCCATGAAGATCGAGCGCCTGTACGGACGGCGCTACGACCCCGCGACCGAAATCGCCATCACCACCGGCGCCACCGAAGGGCTCTACGCGACCATCACGGCGCTCGTCCATCCCGGCGACGAGGTGGTGTTGTTCCAACCCGCCTACGATTCGTATACGCCGGCGGTTCAGTTGAGCGGCGGCGTGCCCCGCTACGTGACGCTGCGCTACCCCGACTACCGCATCGACTGGGACGACGTGCGGCGCGTGGTCACCGAGCGCACCCGCGTGATCGTGCTCAATACGCCGCACAACCCGACGGGCATGGTGTGGGATGCGTCCGACGTGCGCGAACTGGCGGCGGTGCTCGAGCACACCGACGCGATCGTGGTGTCCGACGAAGTGTACGAACACGTCCGTTTCGACGGCGTCAGGCACGAAAGCCTGGCGCGTCATCCCGACATCGCGTCGCGCGCCGTCGTGATCAGCTCGTTCGGAAAGACCTATCACGCAACCGGCTGGAAGGTCGGGTACTGCGCCGCGCCCGCGCCGCTGACCGCGGAGATTCTGCGCATCCGCCAGTGGATCACGTTCGCCGTCAACGGCGCCGTACAGATGGCCTATGCGGACGCCGTCAACGCGAATCCTTCGTGCGACGACGTGACCGAGTTCTATCAAGGGCGGCGCGACCTTTTCCTGCGGCTCGTCGAGGGCAGCCGGTTCCGGCCGTTGGCGTGCCGCGGCACCTACTTCCAGATGCTGGACTACTCGGCGATCACGAACGAGCCCGACGCCGACTTCGCCATGCGGCTCGTCTCCGAGCACGGCGTGGCGGCCATTCCCATCTCGCCGTTCCTGCAGCCGGGCGAGCCGTCGGGACCCGTGCTCCGCTTCTGCTTCGCGAAGAAGGACGACACGCTGCAGCGTGCGGCCGAGCGCTTGCAGCGCGTGTAGGCGGGGTCGACGGAGTGGACGCAGTGGCGGGAGTGAGCAGGCGGGGGAGAACGCTGATTCTGATTGCGGCGGCGTTGTTGGTCGCGGCCGTCGGGGCTGGGCAGGAACGGCCGCTGCCGGATCGGTCGGCGTTCCTCGAAGCGGCGCGGGAGAATCTCGAGCGCTCGCAGAGCCGTCAATCCGCCTATGCATACCGGGAACGGCGGCGGCAGCTTCACACCAACCCGTTCGGCCGCATCGGCAGCGGGAGCGGCACCGAAGAATACCAGGTGACGCCGCTTCCCGACGGTGCCGTTTCGCGAACGCTCGTCGCGCGCGACGGGATGCCGGTGAAAGGGGAGACCACGGTGCGCCGCCCGCGCTCGCGAATCCCGAGGAAGTCCACGGTGACGGATACGGCCGAAACGCTCAATCTGGCGCTGGATCACCGCGAGCAGATGCACGGGCGTCCGGTGATCGTCGTGACGTTCTCGCCGAAGCCGGGTGTGGAGCCCGAGACGCGCGAGGGCAAGCTGGCGCGTCTCTTCAAGGGCAAAATCTTCGTGGACGAGGCCGACGCCGAAGTGGTGCGCGTCGAAGCGACCGCCATCGACGACATCAGCTACGGGCTGGGAGTGGTGGCGCGGCTCAACCAGGGCGCGACCGTGGTGCTCGAACGCGCCAGAGTGGACGCCGAGACGTGGCTGCCCACGTCGATCCGGATTTCAGGCGAGGGGCGGGCGATGCTCGTACGAAAGCTGCACGTCGACCACCTGATCGAGTGGTTCGACTATCGCCGCGTCGTCGCGGACTGACCCCGGCGCGCGACGCTACTCGTCGCCGCCGGTGTCGTCGTCAGGTTCAGCGCCGGCCTGTTCGACCTGATCGGCCGGCAGACTGGTCGCGATGTCATCGATGTCGACCGGACCCGCGTCGTCGAGATCGTCGACGGCATAGATGCGGCCGCCGCTGCGCTCCTTGATCGGACCGCGCGGCTTGTTCTCCTGCTGCGCGCCCCCCTTCTTGGCCCCGCGCAGCCGCTTGGGCGGAGCAGGAGGCCCGAAGTTCGCACTGCGATCGCGGCCGCCGGGGCCGGGCGGGCCACCGAAGCCACCGCCGCCGGGGCGAGGTCCGCCAAAGCCGCCGCCTGGCCGGGGGCCACCGAAGCCGCCGCCGCCACCAGGACGTGGCCCGCCAAAGCCGCCGCCGGCAGGACGCGGCGCGCCAAAGCCACCAGGCCCGCCAGGACGTGGGCCGCCGAAGCCGCCGCCGCCGCTGAAGCCGCCGGGACGTGGTGGCGGACGATCCTCGCGCGCACGAGCCTCGCTGACGGCGAGGTTCCGCCCCTGGAAGGGCTGCGCGTCGAAGCGCTTGATGACTTCCTCCGCCTTGTCCCGCTCCGCGAATTCGACGAACGCGAAGCCACGAGGACGTCCCGTCTCTCGGTCGACGGGCATCACCACATGCGACGGTTCGGCTATAGCGGAGAAATGGGCGCGGAGGTCGGCTTCGCTCGCCCCGTAGGGAAGGTTCCCGATGAACAAACGGACTGCCAAGGCTCCCTCGCGAAAACGCCATCTCGGCGAGACGGCAGACGATTCTACTTCAATCTATCACTAGCAGGGCTTTTCGCCCCGGCGAAGTCACGGGATTTCTTTTGTTCCTCGCCTGCGGGGCGGCTCACGTGGGGCGCGAACAGTTCTGCTACCGACCCGGCGGACACGGGCGCCGGACCCGGAATGAGCCCGACGGCGGCCGCCGCCAGCCCCACCACCCACTCCGGCCGCCTTCCCGCCGCCCTTAGCTCCCGGATGCCGGTGTCGCCGGCCGACTTACTGAGTTTGCGCCCGGCCGGGTCCACGACGAGCGGGTGGTGCAGGAACACCGGCGGGACGGGGCGCCCGAGCAGTCGCGCCAACGCCACCTGGCGACCGGTGGAGTCGGCGAGATCGCTGCCGCGGATCACCAACGTCATCTCCTGGCGGGTGTCGTCTACCGTCACCGCGAACTGATAGGTCCAATGGCCATCGCGGTCCCGCACGAGCAGATCACCGGACGGCTCGCCGTCGAGCCGCACGCGCACGCCCCGCCCCGGCTGGCGCGGCAGCCCGCGGTCGCGGCAGCGGCCATCGTAGGGCCCGCCGCCAATCTGTCGCCGCGAGCAGTCGCAGGCGTAGACCAGACCGCGCTGCTCGAGCCGATCGAGCGCGCGCGCGAAGTCGGAGAGCCGGTCGCTTTGCCGTGCAGGTGGATGCCGGCCTTCGTCGGCGGTGAACCCGAGCCAGTCCAGGTCCTCGAGCAGCGCGGCCTCGTACTGCGGCCGGCACCGGAGTCGATCGTGATCCTCGATGCGGAGCACGACACGGCCGCCGAGCGCGCGTGCGACCCCCCACACGTAGATCGCATTCACCACGTGCCCCAGGTGCAGGTACCCTGTCGGAGAGGGTGCGAAACGGGTAACAGACGACATGCCGTCGAGCGGCAGGAGCGTCGAGAGATCGGGGCGGGCCGCCGGCAGCACCACGACACATGATCCCATGGCTTGAATCCGGCGATCCGTTCCCGCCCGTCGAGCAGGCGTTGCGCGACCCCAACGGGCTGCTCGCGGCAGGCGACGATCTGTCGCCCGCGCGTCTTCTGCAGGCGTACGAGCGGGGCATCTTTCCGTGGTTCGGCGAGGGCGATCCGGTGCTCTGGTGGAGTCCGGATCCGCGAATGGTGCTCGGCACCGACGCCATCCGCGTGTCGCGGTCGTTGCGCAAGACCATCCGATCGGGACGGTTCCGCGTGACGGTGGACACGGCCTTTCCGCAGGTGATGGCCGGCTGCGCCGAACCGCGCCCCGACCAGGACGGCACGTGGATCACGCGCGACGTGTTCGAGGCCTACTGCACGCTGGCTCGCCTTGGAGTCGCGCACTCGTTCGAGAGCTGGGCCGGCGCCGAACTGGCCGGCGGGCTGTACGGCGTGGCCATCGGCCGGATGTTCTTCGGCGAGTCGATGTTCGCGCGCCGGAGCGACGCGTCGAAGGTGGCGCTGGTGCATGCAGTACGCCAGCTCCGCCGCTGGGGATTCCCGCTCATCGATTGCCAGATGTCCACGTCACACCTCGCATCGCTCGGTGCACGCACGATCGACAGGGCCGACTTCCTGTCGGCCGTCAGCCGGTACGCCGCCATGCCGCCGGTCCCTGTCCCGTGGCGCCTCGACGACGACCTCGCGACCGACACCGGCCCGAGCGAGGGCTAGTTACAATGGAGATATGGCAGGGGGCGCCCGTCCGGATACACGCGAATCCACTCTCACAGAGTCGCGGCCGGACCAGCGCATCGCGCGGCCGCGGATGTGGCGCGTGCTGCTGCACAACGACGACTACACCACGCAGGAGTTCGTGGTGTGGGTGCTCGAAACGATTTTCCAGAAGCCCTACGCGGAAGCCTTTACCATCATGATGAGCGTGCACCGGTCGGGTCTGGGCGTCGCCGGGGTCTACACCCACGAGGTGGCCGAGACGAAACTCCGCACAACCATGCAGACCGCCGAGGCGCACGAGTTCCCGCTGCTCGTGACGATGGAGCCCGAAGCGGCTCCCGAGGAGGCCGGATCGTGAGCAAGACGCCGATTCCCTTCGCGTCGGAAACGCTCGAAACGATCCAGCGCGCGTTCCGCCATGCCAGCCGGCGCCGCCACGATACGGTCGGTCTCGAGCATCTGCTCCTGGCGATTACCGAGGAGCCGACGGCGCGGCAGCAGCTGAGCGCCTGCGGCGCGGATTTGCCGTCGCTGCGACAGAGCGTGACCGACGTGCTCGAGCGCGCGTTCGTGCCCGTGCCGGGCTCGGCGTCGGTCGAGCCCGAGCCGACCGTGGCCTTCGATCGCGTGGTGCAGCACGCCGTCGCGCATGCGTCGGCGTCGAGCGCCACGCAGGTGGACACCGGCAGCCTGCTCGTCTTCATGCTGCAGGAAACCGAGAGCCACGCCGCCTACTTCCTGAAGACGCACGGCGTCGAGCGGCTGAAACTGCTGCGCATCCTGTCGCACGGCAGTCCGGATGGCGTCGCCGTGCCGGCGGGGGAGCCCGCCTCGGCGCCGCCGCCGCCCGATCCGCTCGAGGTCTACGCCACCAACCTCAATCAGAAGGCGTCCAAGGGAGACATCGATCCGCTGATCGGCCGCGCCGCCGAGATCGAGCGCATGGTGCAGGTGCTCTGCCGGCGGCGCAAGAACAACCCGCTGCTTGTGGGCGAGCCCGGTGTCGGCAAGACGGCGCTCGCCGAAGGCCTCGCCTTACGCATCCACGAGGGCGCGGTCCCGGAGGTCCTCAAGGGCGCGACGGTCTACGCTCTCGATCTGGGCTCGCTCGTCGCCGGCACCCGCTACCGCGGAGATTTCGAGGAGCGCATCAAGCAGGTGCTCGACCGGCTTGCGAAGGAGCCGCACGCGATCGTCTTCATCGACGAGATTCACACGCTCGTGGGCGCGGGCGCCGCGTCGGGCGGCGCGATGGACGCGGGCAACCTCCTGAAGCCGGCGCTGGCCGGCGGCACGCTGCGGTGCATCGGCTCCACGACGTTCAACGACGTGAAGCAGTCGTTCGACAAGGATCGGGGGCTGTCGCGGCGCTTTCAGAAGGTCGACGTGCTCGAGCCGACCGAAGCCGAGACGCTCGAGATCCTGAAGGGACTGCGGCCGCACTACGAGAAGCACCATGCGGTGACCTATGCGGACGCCGCGCTCGAGGCCGCCGTCACGCTGTCGGCCAAGCACCTGAAGGATCTGCACCTGCCCGACAAGGCCATCGACGTGATCGACGAGGCCGGCGCCGCCCAGAAGCTGCTCCCGGCCGATCGGCGCCCGGCGACGATTGGCAGCGCCGAGGTGGAAGCCGTCGTCGCCCGGATGGCGCGCGTGCCCATCCAGTCGGTGTCGAGCGACGACAAGAAGTCGCTGGCGTCGCTCGACGTCGAGCTGCGGCGCGTGATTTACGGACAGGACGATGCGATTGCCGAGGTCGCGTCGGCGATCAAGCTGGCGCGGTCCGGGCTGCGGTCGCCCGACAAGCCGATCGGCAGCTTCCTGTTCGCCGGGCCGACCGGCGTCGGCAAGACCGAGCTGGCGCGTCAGCTCGCGCGCATCCTCGGGGTGGAATTCCTGCGCTACGACATGTCGGAGTACATGGAGAAGCACGCCGTGTCGCGGCTCATCGGCGCGCCGCCCGGCTATGTCGGCTACGAGGAGGGCGGGTTGCTCATCGACGCCGTCCGGAAGTCGCCGCACGCCGTGCTGCTGCTCGACGAGATCGAGAAGGCGCACCCGGACATGTACAGCATCCTGCTGCAGGTCATGGACCATGCGACGTTGACCGACTCGCACGGCCGCAAGGCCGACTTCCGGCACGTCATCCTGATCATGACCACGAACGCGGGAGCGCGCGACGTCTCGGATCGGCGGCTTGGTTTCGCCGAGGCGGGTGTCGGCCGCTCGACGCGCGGCGCGCTCGAACGGACGTTCACGCCCGAGTTCCGCAACCGGCTCGACGCCATCGTCACGTTTCACGCGCTGGGCGCCCCGGAGGTGGAGAGGGTGGTCGACAAGCAGATCGACGAACTGCGTGCGATGGTGGCGGCCAGGGGCATCACGCTCGTGCTCGAGCCCGAGGCCCGCTCGTGGCTGGCCGCGAAGGGTTTCGACCGCGCATTCGGCGCGCGGCCGATGGCGCGGCTCGTGGAGCGCGTCATCAAGAAGCCGCTGTCCGAGCTGCTCCTGTTCGGTTCGCTCGCCGAGGGCGGGACGCTGCGGATTGCGGTCGAAGGCGACGAGCTGCGGCTGCACGCCGGCGCGCCGGGCGCGGATCCCGCCGGCGCATGAGCGTCGCCAGCCTGCGCCGCGAATACCGCGGCGAGCCGCTCAGCGAAGATGCGGCGGCGGCCGACCCGTTCGAACAGTTCACGCGCTGGTTCGAGCAGGCGCGGGCCACCGAACCCGATCCGACGGCCATGACCCTGGCTACGGCCACGCCGGACGGGCGGCCGTCGGCGCGCATGGTGCTGCTCAAGGGGTTCGACCGGGACGGCTTCGTGTTCTACACCAACTACGACAGCCGCAAGGCGCGCGAGATTGCCGCCGCGCCGCACGCGGCGCTGCTCTTCTACTGGGCGTCGGTCGAACGCCAGGTGCGCATCGAGGGCCGCATCGCGCGGGTGCCGGCGGCGGAGTCGGACGCCTACTTCGCGTCGCGGCCGCTCGAGAGCCGCTGGAGCGCGCACGCCTCGCCGCAGAGCCGCGCCATCGACAGCCGCGATTCGCTCGAAGCCGCCGTCGCGCGTGTGCGGGCGCAGTTCGGCGACGCGGTGCCGCGTCCCGACGGGTGGGGCGGGTTCCGTGTCACCCCGCACGCGTTCGAGTTCTGGCAGGGGCGTGAGAACCGGCTCCACGATCGCCTCGCCTACACGCTCGCCGACGGGGGCTGGCGCCGCCAGCGGCTCGCCCCCTAGGCAGGCGGGCCACTCCGCCCACTCCGCCTCCAGATCTGCTAACGTAGCCGCCTCTCGGCGGCGTGGTGTCGCCGATCCCGATTCGCCCGGCACAGCGTCCGGGGCAGGTGCAAGTGATGAACGGATCGCCTCGAATCCGTTGCGTGCTGTCCCCCTCTGCGGCCAGCCGCCTCGACGCCGCGCGCGACTTCGCGCTGAGCCTCGCCGCGTCGCAACCGCTCACGATCGTCGCCGCCACACGCGGCGCGGCCGACGACTTCGCCCGCGCGATCGCGCGCACGCGGCCCGCCACCATCGGGCTCTCGCGCTTCAGCCTCACGCAGCTCGCGGCGCGCATCGCGGCGCCGCGGCTGGCTGGGCGCGGCGTTGCGCCGGCCAGCGCGCTGGCGCTCGAAGCGGTGGCGGCGCGCGCGGCCTTCGAGACGGCCCGGCACGGCCAGCTTTCCGCGCTGTCCGCCGTCGCGGCGGCGCCCGGCTTTCCACGGGCGCTGGCCGCCACGATCGGCGACGTGCGCCAGGCGGAGATTGCCGTCGGCGATCTCGGCCTCGCCGACGACCGGCCGGCACACGCCGATCTGTCGCGGCTCCTGCGCGAGGCCGACGACGAGCTTCGCGAGGCGCACGTGGCCGACCGTGCCCGTCTCTTCGAGGCGGCCATCGACGCCGTGGCCAGCGAATCCTTCCTGGCGCATCCGCTCATCCTTCTGGACCTGGATTTGCGCACGCGCGTGGAAGAGACGTTTGCGCTCGCGCTGGTCGCCGCGTCGCGCGTCGCCCTGGCCACGGCGTTGCCGCAGGACGAAGGAGCCCGCCGCGCCTGGACGCATGCCGGCGCGGTGATGGAATGGCGCGTGCCGGCCGCGACGACCGATCTCGGCAGCCTGCAGACGTATCTGTTTTCCGAGGATGCGCCGCCACGGCGCGACAGCGACGGCAGCTTCGAATTCTTCTCGGCGCCGGGAGAAGGCCGCGAGTGCGTGGAGATCGCGCGCCGCGTGCTGCAGGAAGCTCGTCGCGGCGTCGGATTCGACGAGATGGCGGTGCTCGTGCGGGCCCCGGCCCATTACCTCGGGCTGCTGGAGCACGCGCTCGAGCGCGCGAACGTGCCGGCCAGCTTCGAGCGGGGCACACGGCGTCCGCACGCCGGCGGCCGCGCCTTTCTCGCGCTGCTCGCATGCGCCGCCGAAGGATTGTCGGCCAACCGGTTCGCCGAGTACTTGTCCCTGGGTCAGTTGCCGGAGCCCGGCGCGCGGACCGCCGCGTGGATGCCGCCGAGCGACGAGCTCTTTGCCGCCGTGGCTCCTCGCGACGCACAGGAGGCGCTGCCGGAACCGGAACCGCTGCTCGAGCTCGTGCACGAGGATCAGCCCGAGATTGCCGGCACGCTGCGTACGCCCCGTCGATGGGAGTGGATGCTGGTCGAAGCGGCAGTCATCGGCGGCGACCCCGAGCGCTGGCGGCGGCGCCTGCGCGGCTTTGCGGCGGAGCTCCAGGTTCGGCTGGCCGAGTCGCGACGCACCGACCCCGAATCGTCGCTGACGCAGGCCCTGGAGCGGGATCTGTCCCGGCTCGCGCATCTGGCGGGCTTTGCCCTGCCGCTCGTACGCGAGATGGCGTCGTGGCCCGATCGCGCGCCGTGGGGCGATTGGATCGCGCGGTTCGAGCAGCTGGCGCCCCGCGTGCTCCGCGTGCCGGGCCATGTGCTGCGGGTCCTCGCCGACTTGCGCCCCATGGCGGGGGTGGGGCCGGTCGGCCTCGACGAAGTGCGAGGCGTGCTCTCGGAGCGGCTGCGCCTGGTCGAAGCCGATCCGCCGGCGCGGCGTTACGGCCAGGTCTTCGTCGGCAGCCCGGCGCATGCCCGCGGCCGCACGTTCCGGGTGGTGTTCGTGCCCGGCGTGGCCGAGCGTGTGTTTCCGCAGAAGCCGCGGCAGGATCCGCTGCTGCCGGACTCGGTGCGCATGCCGTTCGGCGAGCGTCTCGAGACCAAGGCGGACCGCAGCGCGCGCGAGCGCGTCCTGTTGCACCTGGCCGTTGGCGCCGCGACCGAGCGAATCTATCTGTCCTATCCGCGTCTCGACGTGGCGGAATCGCGCGTGCGCGTGCCGTCGTTCTACGCGCTCGACGCCGTCCGCGGCGTCACCGGACGGATTCCGGATCACGAGGAACTGGCGTCGGCGGCCGCCAGGGCCGGACATTCGACCCTGGCGTGGCCGGCGCCGCCGGATCCGGATGCCGCGATCGACAGCCAGGAGCACGATCTCGCGGTGCTGCGCGCGCTGCTCGACGCGCCGCCCGGAGACATCGTCCGCGGCCGGGCACAGTATCTGCTGCGCCTCAACGAAGCGCTCCGGCGGGCGGTGACGGAGCGGTGGGCCCGCACCGACGCGAAGAAGTGGACGCAGTACGACGGCCTCGTGCAGGTCACCGATCGCACGCGCGCCGCCCTGGCCGCGCAACGGCTGACGGCGCGCCCCTACTCCGTCTCGGCGCTCCAGCGCTTCGCGGCCTGTCCCTACCAGTTCCTGCTCGGCGGCATCCACCGGCTCCGCGCCGCGGAACAGCCCGAGCCGCTCCAGCGCCTCGATCCGCTGACGAAGGGCAGCATCGTGCATCGTATTCAAGCGGTCACGATGCGGGCGCTGCGGGAGCAGAGCCGCCTTCCGATCGCGCCTGACGGCCTGACGGAGGCGCTCGCCGTGCTGGAGGGCGCGATCGCGGCGGTGGCCGACGAGTACCGCGAGCTGATGGTGCCGGCCATCGAACGCGTCTGGCAGGAGGAGGTCGCCGCCATCGCGCGCGATCTGCGCGGGTGGCTCCGGCACGTGGCCGCCGACGGTGCCTGGGAGCCGCGCTATTTCGAGCTGTCGTTCGGCCTGCCGCTCGATCCCGAGCAGCGCGACGCGCGCAGCGACCCCGAACCCGTCCTGGTGGATGGCCGCTTTCCGCTCCGTGGCGCGATCGACGCCATCGACGTGCACCGGCAAACCGGGGTGTTGCGCGTGACCGACCACAAGACGGGGAAGGACCGCACCAAGGAACACATGGTGATTGCCGGCGGCAGCGTGCTGCAGCCGCTGGTCTACGCGGCGGTGGCCGAGCGCCTGCTGGACGCGCCGGTGGGAGAGTCGCGGCTCTTCTTCTGTACGTCGGCCGGCGGTTTCAAGCAGCGTCCGGTGCTGCTCGATCCCGCCACCAGGCGAATGGCCCTCGAGGCGCTGGAGACGATCGATCGCGCCGTGGAGCGAGGCGCGCTCGCACCGGCGCCGTCCGAAGGCGCGTGCACCTGGTGCGAGTTCCGCCCGGTGTGTGGCCCGGACGAAGAGCAGCGGGTCAGACGAAAGCCGCAGGCGTTTCTCCAGGACCTGATCTGGCTCAGGAGCCGGCCATGACCGCGCCGGTCGACGCCGCCGCGCGCGAGGTGATCAGGACGGCACTCGACGAGACACTCGTCGTCGAGGCCGCCGCCGGCACCGGCAAGACGACGGCCCTCGTGGACCGGATGGTGCGCGTCCTGGCGACCGGCCGGGCGGAGATGAGCGGGCTCGTCGCGGTGACGTTCACGGAGAAGGCCGCCGGGGAGTTGAAGCTGCGCTTGCGGCAGGAGCTCGAGAAGGCCCGCGCGGCCGAGGCCCTGCCGCCGGACGAACATGAGGCGCTCGAAGCGGCGCTCCGCAGTCTCGAGGAGGCGCAGATCGGCACGATTCACGGCTTCTGTGCCGACCTGCTGAAGGAGCACCCGGTGGAGGCCGGCGTCGATCCGCTCTTCGTCGTGCTCACCGAGGATCAGGCACGCCGCCGCTACGACGAGGCCTTCAATGCCTGGTTCCAGACCGCTCTCAAGGACATGCCGGAAGGCGTCCGCCGCTCGCTGCGGCGATCGAGCCGTCCCGGAGCGGGCGGCGACGCCGACGCGGACGGGCCGGTCGATCGGCTGCGCTCGGCGGGCTGGAACCTGACGGAGTGGCGCGACTTTCCGTCGTCCTGGGTGCGCCCGGACTTTGCACGGGCGTCCGAGATCGACCGGTTGACGACCTGCGTGCAGCTGTTTGCCGAGATCACGCGCACGGCGTCGAGCGTCCGCGACCCGCTCTTCCTCGATACTGCGCCGGCGCGGCGCGCGGCGGACGAACTGCCGCGCCTGATCGCCGACGAGGATCTCGATGGGGCCGAGGCGCTGCTCGTGGATCTGTGCCGCGACCGCGACTTCCGGCGGGCGCGCAAGGGCTACGGCGGGCAGTTCGCCAAAGCGTTGACCCGCGCCGCCACCTACGAGGCGTACCAGGCGCTGGTCGCGCAGCTCGACACGTTCCGGGTGCAGGCCGACGCGGATCTCGCGGCGCTGCTGCGTGAAGAGCTCTGGGGCAGCCTCGATCTGTACGGCGAGCTCAAGGCCCGGCGCGGTGAGCTCGACTTCTTCGATCTGCTGCATCGCGCCCGCAACCTGGTGCACGGACGCGACGACGTGCGCGCGGCGCTGCAGGCGCGGTGTGCCCGCATCTTCGTGGACGAGTTCCAGGACACCGACCCGCTGCAGGCCGAGCTGCTGCTCCTCCTCGCGGCCGACGACCCGCACGAGCGCGAGTGGACGGCCGTGCGGCCGCTGCCCGGCAAGCTGTTCATCGTCGGCGATCCCAAGCAGTCGATCTACCGCTTCCGCCGCGCCGACGTGCGCGTGTATCTCGATGTCTGCCGTCAGCTGCTGCGGCACGGGGCGCGGCACCTCACGCTGACGACGAGCTTCCGCAGTACACCCGCACTACAGCGGGTGGTCAACGCGGCGTTTGCCAGCGCGATGGTGCAGGACGACGACACGCTGCAGGCCGGCTACATCCCGTTGTCGCCGGACCGCGGCGCCTCGGACGCGCAGCCGTGCGTCGTCGCGTTGCCGGTGCCACGCCCGTACGGACGCCGGAACGTGTCGGCGATGAAGATCGAAGAGTCGCTCCCCGATGCGGTGGGCGCGTTCATCGCCTGGCTCGTGCACGAGAGTGGATGGACCGTCACCACGCGCCAGTCGCCGGGGGTACGCGTGCCCGTCCAGCCGGGCCACGTCTGCATCCTGTTCCGCCGGTTCGTCAGCTTCGGTACCGACGTCACGCGCGCCTACGTCAACGCGCTCGAAGCGCGCGGCGTGCGGCACCTGCTGGTCGGCGGGCGCGCGTTCCACGACCGCGAGGAGATCGAGACGCTGCGGGCCGCACTGGCCGCGATCGAGTGGCCCGACGACGAGCTGTCGGTCTTCGCCACGCTGCGCGGCGCGCTCTTCGCCATCGGCGACGACGAACTGCTCGAATACCGGCACGCGTACGGGCGCGCGCTCCATCCGTTCCGGGTGCCGGCACAGCTTCCGGCGCATCTCAAGCCGATCGGCGACACGCTGACGCTGCTGGCGCGGCTTCACTCGCAGCGCAGCCGCCGGCCGGTGGCCGAGACCGTGACACGGCTGCTGGACGGCACTCGCGCGCACGTGGGCTTCGCGCTCCGGCGCAGCGGTGAGCAGGTGCTGGCGAACGTGCTTCACGTGGCGGAACTGGCGCGCCAGTACGAGCGGAACGACGGGCTGTCGTTCCGCGGCTTCGTGGAAACGCTGCGTGAGGCGGCCGAGCGGGGCGATGCCACGGAGGCGCCGATCGTCGAGGACGGCAGCGAGGGCGTGCGCCTGATGACGGTGCACAAGGCGAAGGGGCTCGAGTTTCCGGTCGTGGTGCTCGCCGACATCACCGCCAAGCTGGCCCAGCTCGAAGCGAGCCGGTCGATCGACGTGGCAGCCGGGCGCTGCGCCCTGCGGATTGGCGGGTGGTCGCCCATGGATCTGATTGCGCGCCAGGCCATCGAGCACGCCCGCGATCTGGCCGAGGGCGTGCGGCTGGCCTACGTCGCGGCGACGCGGGCCCGCGATCTGCTCGTCGTGCCGGGCGTCGGCGACGAGCCCTACGAGGGCGGGTGGGTGAGCCCGCTCAACGCCGCGATCTACCCAGCAGTGGCGCAGCGCCGGTCGCCGGGCGCGGCACCCGGCTGTCCGGCCTTCAAGCGCGATTCGGTGCTGGAACGGCCCGATGGTGGCATCGCGCCGCCCTCGTCGGTGAGCCCGGGCCTGCACCGCCTGGGCGACGGCGACACCGCTCACGAAGTCGTGTGGTGGGATCCAGGCGCGCTTCACCTGGACGTGGAGGCGCCGTTCGGCCTGCGCCGGCAGGAGCTCATCGCGCGCGACGTCCCCGCGCACGTCATCGATCAGGGGACCGAGCGTCACGACACGTGGCAGCGCGAACGGCTTGCCGCGCTGGCGCGCGGTCGTGCGCCGTGGGTCGCGGTGAGCACGATGACGGAGTGGGCGTCGGGTGACGCAGCCGGGGTCATCGCGCGTGGTCCGCTCGAGGGCGTGCCCGAGCCCGACGTCGTGACCGTGGCCCCGTCGCCGTCGCGTCCGTCGGGGCCGCGGTTTGGCACGCTCGTGCACGCGGCGCTTGCGACCGTGGCGCTCGATGCCACGACGAGTGCGGTTCAGGCGATCGTCGCGACGCACGGGCGCATCGTCGGTGCCGAGCCGGACGAAGTGGCGGCGGCCGTCTCGGTCGTCGACACCGTGCTGCGGCATCCGCTGGTCGACGCCGCGCGGGCCGCCGAGCGCGCCGGGCGCTGCTACCGTGAACTGCCGCTCACGCTGCTCGACGGCGACGTGTTGCTCGAAGGCGTCGCCGATCTGGTGTTCGAGCGCGACGGGGTGCTGACGGTCGTGGACTTCAAGACGGACCGGCCGGATCCGGAAACGCTCGAGCAGTACGCGCGCCAGGTGCGTACATACGCGGCCGCGGTCCAGCGCGCCACCGGTCAGGGCGTCCGGCCGGTGTTGTTGCAGGTGTAGAGACCGCGGCCGCAGGCTGAGGCAGCGCTCAGCTCCGCCCGAGCCATGCCTGATGGTGTGCCGTCAGGACCGGAGGTTCGCGATGCGCGCGTCCAGATCGCGGATCGCCGCTTCGAGCATCGCGCGATGCGCGGGAGCACACGCGTGCTGCAGATCGGCGAGGGCGCGCGTGCGAGCGAGCTGCAGCGTGTCGCGCTCGGCGCGGCGCGCGGCCTCGGCCGGATCGATCGGCGCCGCCGGCGTGCCGGCGCTGCGATCGTCCTGCTGCTGATTCTCGACGGCCTTGCTTTCCCAACCACGCGCCATAAGAGTCGCGGGACCGTCTGGACGCGGCCCCGTACGAAGCGAGCCTGCGAGTACCGCTACTTGCCGTGCGCGGCGGCGCGGTCGGCTGCCGGCACCGCCATCAGATCCGCGTGCGCATCGACGTGCGCCTTGACGATGGCCTCGGCCTGTTCGACGGCCGCCGGCTCGCCGGCGCGGTAGATCTTGTTGGCGTCCACCAGAGTCTTCTGGCTGGCGGGCGTCGCGTCCACGCTGTCGTAGATCGCGGCCACCGGACACGCCGGCACGCACGCGCCGCAGTCGATGCACTCATCGGGGTGGATGTAGAGCATCGTGGCGGTTTCGAATTCCGGCTCGTCCTTGCGCGGGTGGATGCAGTCGACGGGGCACACATCCACGCAGGCGGTGTCCTTGGTGCCGATGCACGGGTCGGTGATGATGAACGGCATTTCGTAAAGGGTACTTCAGGTCAGGAAATGTAGCCGATCGCCTTGCCGGCGAAGCCGACGCCGCTCCACAGGAACAGCGACACGATGGCCACGAGCTTGGCGAGCGCCGAGTTGGCGCGGGCGTCGTTGCCCGTCAGGATCCACTGGCGCACGGTGAAGCAGAAGATCATGGCCGCCGCCAGGAAGTACATCTTCACCCAGAAGTAGGTGTGCACGTAGTACTTCGAGGCGGCCAGCGAGACGAAGAGCACGAAGCCGGTGAGCAGCATCGCCGCCAGGCTCCAGAGCAGCCACGGCTGCGCCACCTTGGCGAGGTCGGAGACCTTCTGGCGCTGGAACGCGAAGCCGAGCAGCCGCAGATCCACCACCAGCACGGCGCCGCCAATCACCGCCAGCGCCAGCAGGTGAATCGCCTCGATCACGGCAAACGCCCACAGCGACTCGTTGATCGCCACGCTCATCCTGGTTCGTTCGAGCCACTGAAACACTGCAAACGTCACGGCAATCTCCCCCGCTCTAGAGTGGAGCGAACCAGTTGTAGGCGATGAACCGGCCGAAGACGATGACAATCGCCCACAAGGCCATCGACGACGCGCCCGCCAGCTTCGCGGCAGCAGGCGTGTGCGGCGAGGTATCCCAGTCCACGAGCTTCTTTTCGATGCCGAAGTGGAACGCCATCGCGTTCACGAGCGCGAGCACCAGCGCCACCAGCTTCATGCGGAAGAAGATGTTGCTCCAGAAGAAGAGCGGCTTGGAGTAGAAGAGCGCGACCCCGGTGACCATCATGGTCAGCGCCCCGAGCGTCATCCACGGAATGAGTTTGGTCCACACCTCCGAGACGGGAATCCGGCGCAGGCCGACGCCGAGGAGCCGAAGGTCCCAGAGCAGGGTGAGCCCGACGAAAAGGCAAATCCCGACTGAATGAATCGACTCGACGAGCGGATAGGTCCAGGTCGACTCGCGCAAGGCGATGCTCGACGGAAGGTTGTCCATCCAGGTCAGGAAGCTCATTAGGTTCATGCAATCGCCTTTCTTATCAGCCGGATGACGCGAAGGTCAAGCCGCCAAGGCTTGGGGCATGTCCCACACCGCGGCTTGACGAACCGGAATCCGGTGGCTACGCTCCGCGTCGCGGGCGCGGCGGCGGGCTCGACGCCGGGCAGGAGCGACTGGTCGCGAGCCAGCCGCCCTGCAGCGCGAAGGAGGTCAGGTGGGTCAGGCAGGTCGCGCAGGCGTCGTGTGGAAGACGCTCTTGATGCTCGCGGCCGCGGCATGGCTCGCGGCACCGGCCGAAGCGCAGACGACCTCCGCGGGCTCGCAGAGTCTCAACGCGGATTCGTGCGGCATGTCGCCGACGCTGCCGCCAAACCCGACGCAGCGCGTCTTTCCGCCAGGCCAGTATCCGGTCTCCCTCCCGGCGGTGTCGCTCCTCGGTGCGCGGAACGACCTGCCGACGCCGTATCGTCCCGGCGTGCACTGGGGCTCGCTGCCCGATGGACGGCGCTGGAGCTCCACGGCGAGCGTGCGCGTGGCCCCCGACGGCACGATCTGGGCGCTCGATCGCTGCGGTCAGGCTGGTGCCGCCGGCGCCGGCTGCGGGACGTCGCCGCTCGACCCGATCCTCCAGTTCGACACCGCCGGCCGTCTGCTCAAGAGTTTCGGCAAGGGACTGATCGTCAACCCGCACAAGCTGACGGTCGATCGCAACGGCGATCTGTGGGTGACCGACATCGGCCGCATGCCGGGCAAGGGCCTGCAGGTCCACAAGTTCAGCCCCAACGGCACCGAGATCCTGACGCTCGGGCGGGCCGGTGAGCCCGGCGACGGGCTCGACGGATTCCAGGCGCCGACCGAAGTCGCGATTGCCCCGAGCGGCGAGATCTTCGTGGCCGACGGTCACACCGGCGGCACGGCCGCGCTGTCCCGTATCGTGAAGTTCGATCGAGCCGGTAAGCCGCTCGCGGTGATTGGCAAGACCGGCATGGGGCCGATCGAGTTCGACGTGCCGCACACGATCGCCATCGACTCCCGCGGGCGCCTGTTCGTCGGCGATCGCCAGAACAACCGCATCCAGATTCTCGATCAGAACGGCCGCTTTATCGCCCAGTGGTTTCAGTTCGGGCGGCCGAGCGGGATCTTCATCGACAAGGACGACACCATCTACGTGGCCGACTCCGAATCGCGGGATGGCCGCACGAACACCGGAGTGCCGGGCCTGCCGGGCACCGGATACGGCATGAACCCCGGCGCTCGCCGTGGCATCCGGATTGGCAGCGCTCGCGACGGCTCGGTGAAGGCGTTCATTCCCGACCCGTGCCCCTATCCCTACGCCAGCGCGTCGACACTCGCTGAAGGCGTGACCGCCGACGCTCAGGGCCACGTGTACGGCGCCGACGTGCTCGGCACGGTGCGCAAGTTCTTGAAAACACAGTGAGGCCCGAATGAGCCGACCAGGCGGAGTGGGGAGAACGCTTCTCGCGGTGGCGACGGTCGCGTGGCTCTCGGTGGCGGTGCACGCCCAGGCGCCGCTCCGCGTCGTCGCCTCGAACGGCGTGAAGACGTTCGTCGAGGCGCTGGTGCCCACCTACGAAAAGACCCGCGGACGCAGGGCGACGGTCACCTACGGGACGTCGTCGGTGCTGGTGAAGGACATCACCGGGGGAGCGGCCTTCGACGCCGTGATCATGACCAACGACGCGATGGCGCAGATCGGCAAGGCGGGGAAGCTGGCCGGGACCCCGGTGCCGATCGCGCGGGCGCGAGTGGGCCTGGGGGTGCCGCACGGCAGCCGCAAGCCCGCGGCGGCAACGGCCGCCGAGCTGAAGCAGACGCTGCTCGCGGCGAAAGGGATTACCTTCGCGGGCAACGGCGCCAGCCGTCCGACCATCGAAGCGATGTTCACGAAACTTGGCGTCGCCGAGGCGGTAAAGGGCAAGACGTTTCTCGACGTCGGCTCCGACGGCTCGATCGCGCGCGTGCACGCCGGCGAGGCCGATCTGCTGATCACGCTCGTCAGCGAGATCATGCCGGCGCCCGGCATCGATCTGGTGGGACCGATTCCCGCCGAGTTCGGCGGCGACGTGAAGTTCGTCGGCTCCGTCGGGGCGTCGGCCGCCGACGCGGCGGGCGCCCGCGAGTTCCTCGCGCTCCTCGCCAGCCGCGAGTCGACGGCCACCCTGCGTCAGAAGGGGCTGGACCGGTAGCAAGGCGTTCCGCCCTGCGAGACGCTACGCAGTGTCCAACTGGCCCGCCCTGCGGGCGGCCAGGCCCATGCGCGTGAGCAGCGCGGCGAAGCGGGCATCGCCGCGCAGCGGATCGAACCGGGGCTCCACGGCAATGTGCGACAGCAGCGGGTCGCGGTCGACGCACGCGACGTCGAGCGCGTCGAACGCCTCGTCGATGTGGTTCAGGCCGATGTAGGCAATGGCCAGGGCGTAATGCTGACGGTAGCCGCTCTGCGTCAGCATGCGCGCGACGATGGCTTCGGCCTCGTACCGGTGGCCCGTGATCGCGCGGGCATGCGCCAGCCACGCCAGCAGCACGGGATGATCGGTGAGCGCCGCCGAGGTCTCGAGCTCCTGGATCGCGTCGGCGATTCGTCCCGACTGCAGGTAGGCGACGGCAAGCACCCTTCGCGCCCGCACGAACTCCGGATCCATGTCGATGGTGTTGCGCGCGATCTCGATGGCGGCCGGATAGTCGCCCGCGGCGTAGGCCACCCACGCGGCGGCGCCGCCGACGACGAGGCACAGGGGGTCGAGCTCGATGGCGCGGTCGGACTCGCGTACGGCCTCGCGGTGGCGCCCGAGCGCCGACAGCAGCAGCGCGTAGGCGCGATGCGCGCTTTCCGAGCTCGGATTGAGCGCCAGCGCCTTCAGGTAGCTGGCTTCGGCCGCGGCCCAATCGAAGTCGAGCATGCGCTGCGTCTCGGCAAGGGCCAGATGGGCCTCGTACAGCGAACCGTCGATCTCGAGCGCCCGATGCGCCGCGTCGCGCGCCGATGCCAGTGCCATCCGCGGTACGTCGAGGTAGTGCTCGGCGCGCGCCACGCGGGCGCGGGCGAGCGCCGCCGCGGCGGGACCGAAGGACGGGTCGAGTGCCAGCGCCTCTTCGTAGTAGGCGATGGCCTGGTCGACGGCCTGGTCGTCGTTCTTGTTCCAGAAGTAGCGGCCCTTGAGATAGGCCTGATAGGCCGCCGAGGCGGCCGTCGACGGCCGCGACCGCTCGTCGGGCACGAGCTCGGCGGCGAGCGCGCGCGCGATCTGCGCCGCCACGTCGGTCTGCACCGTCAGGCAGTGGGTGAGATGGCGGTCGTACATCTCGGCCCAGATCTGGGTTTCACCTTCCGCCTCGATGAGACGCGCCGTGACCCGCACACGGTCGTCCTCGTGGCGCACGCTGCCCTCGAGCAGATAGTCGGCGCGGAGCGCTTCGCCCACGTCGCGGGCCCGCAACGGCGTCCCCTTGAACACCACCGACGACCAGCGCGCCAGCACGCCCAGCCGGCCGCGGCACAGGCCCCCGAGCTGCGAGATCAATTCCTCGTGCAGCCCGTCGCCGAAGTACTCGTGGCGTTCGTCGCCGAGATTGCTGAAGGGCAGGACCGCCAGGCGGACGCGCGGTGGACGCGGCGGCACGATGGCGGGCACCGGCGCGGCGGCCACCGGCGAGGCAGCGACGAACCGATAGCCGCGGCGGGGCAGCGTTTCGACGAAGCGCGGGTTGTCGGCGTCGTCGCCAAGCGCGGCGCGCAGCCGCTTCACGGCGGCGTTGAGGCTGTGCTCGAAATCGACGTACGTGCCGTCGGGCCACAGCTGGCGCCGCAGTTCCTCGCGCGTGACCACTTCGCCGGGGCGCTGCAGCAGCAGGCGGAGGATTTCGAACGGCTGGTCCTGCAGCCGTATCCGCGTCGTGCCCGTTCTCAGTTCCCGTGCGCGCTCGTCGAGCTCGAATGCACCGAACCGGAGCGCGCCGTCCGACCCTGACTGCGTGTCCACACAGGCTCCTTTCGACGATTATCCGCGTTTCGGCCGCGCGATCGCCGCCCGGTCACCAGATGTCACCTACATGTCACCTCGGTTCACGCCCGGGGCATTGAGGCACCCGGCGCCGCACGCCACAGTGCCGTCCTTCGCCGGCTGGCGAAAAGGAGGGACGGATGCGCGTGTTCCTGGGATTGGCGGCGATGGGGGTGACGTTGATATCGGGGTCCGCCTACGGAGCGGAGCGTGCGTGGCGGGAGTTGACCGTTCGGGTCTACGACACGGCCGGCGTGCCGAAGGCGGCCATGCGCACCGCCCTCGCAGCCGCGGGGAAGACACTGCAGCCGGCGGACCTCGAGGTCACGTGGGTGCCGTGTACGCTCTCGAGCGGCGGGCGCTGCACGACGCCGCTCGGGCCGGGAGAGCTGATAGTGCGTCTGATTCGATCCGGCACGCCCGCGGGGTCGGGCGACGAAGAGTCGCTCGGAACGGCGCTGGTCGATCCGGCCACGGGCACCGGCGTGCTGGCCACCGTGTTCGTCGACCGCGTCGAGCGGCTGGCGCGTGCGTCGGACGGCGACCTGGGTCTGCTGATCGGGCGCGCGATGGCGCACGAAATCGGCCACCTGCTGATGGGACGGGCGGCCCACGCCTCGCACGGGCTGATGCGGCCGCGGTGGACCACCGCGGAGGTGGCGCGCAACGCCAGGGCCGACTGGGGCTTTGCCGGAGAGGACGTGCGGCAGATTCGCGCCCGCACGCGCGGCGGCCGGCTCTAGAACCGTCGGATCGGTCCAGCGATGGGCCGGAATCGCGGTTGCACTGTCCAGACCCATCGACCTGGGCGGCCCAGGAACCGGGCACCAGCGAGCAGGACGTGGCCCTCGGTCCGGTCGTGCACGACGTTCTTACGCGGTGCTCCGCGACGAGAGGGCCGCCTTCACGCGCGCCGGGGTAAAGGGGATCTCGCGCAGCCGCGCGCCGGTGGCGTCGAAGACGGCATTGCCGATGGCGGCCGCCACGACGGTGATCGCGGTCTCGCCGGCGCCGTTGGCGGGTGCCGACGGCTGGTCGACCAGCACCGCCTCGATCGTCGGCGTGCGCGAGCCGACCGCGAAGGTCCGGTAGGTGCGCCAGTCGGCCGACGTCACCTGCTGGCCCGTCCACGTGACCTCTTCGAACAGCGCGCGGCTCATGCCGTGCAGTGCGCCGCCCTCGAACTGGTTGCGGACGCCATCGGGGTTCGAGATGGGACCGCAGTCCTGCGCGCCCGTCAGATGCGTCACGGTGATCACGCCGGTGGCCCGATCGACCTCGACCTCGGCGACGATGGCGACATAGCCGTTGTCGCCCTCGTAGAGCACGCACGAGATCCCGCGTCCGCGCGCGCGGCCGCCCTCTGCCGGAGCGGGACGCGGTGACGGGCGTGCCTCCCACCTGGCCGACGCCGCAGCCGTCCGCAGCACGGTGCGCAGTCGTTCGTCGCGGAGGTGGCGGAGACGGAACGCCACCGGATCGGCCTTGGCGGCCGCGGCGAGTTCGTCCATGAACGATTCGTGCGCGAACGTGTTCTGGAAGCGCTCTGGCGCGCGCAGCGGGCCGGTGAAGAACGGTGACACGACGCGATGTGACAACACGCGCTCGCTGCGGATGGTGCCGGTGCCGCGGCACACGCCTGCGACACAGCCGGCGACGTACGACGGCGCCGTGTTCAGATTGTTGTTCAGCGGCGTGGACGGCGCCGGCGCCGGTGTCCGCGGGGCCGAGACCGCCGGCGCAAAACCCGCCAGCCAGCCGGTCACCACGTTGCCCGGGCTGTCGTAGCCCGGCCGGCCGCCCAGCGCGGGCGACCACGCTTCGTAGTCCCACGCGACGATCGTGCCCGACGCGTCGAGCCCGGCGTGCTGATCGATCACGAACGCGTGGCCGAAGTTCTCCCACGTCATCTCGTCGCGTCGGGTCAGCTGCACACGCACCGGACGGCCGACGGCCTGCGAGAGCAGTGCCGCGTCGTAGGTCACGGTGTCGGCGCCGTTGATGCCGTAGCAGCCCGAGCCGCGCGTGAAGATCACGCGGACCTGATCGGCCGGCAGGCCGAGGAGCTGTGCGCTCGTGTCGCGCATGGGATACACCGCCTGCGTCGCCGACCACAGCGTGGCCGCGCCGGGTCGGACGTCCGCGACGGCGCACGAGCTGCCCACGGAGCCGTGCATGTGGAAGGGATGGAGATAGGTGGCCGACACGACACGCGACGCGGACCGCAGCGACTGATCGACGTCGCCCGAGTCGAGCAGATACACGTCGCGCGACGCCCGATCCTGCCGCAGATGATCGTAGTAGGTGGCCTGCGCCGGGATGGCCGGTCCGGGGGTCCACGTCACCTGGAGTTTTCCGGCAATCTGAACGGCCTGGAACGGCTTTTCGGCGACGACGCCCACGAAGTTCTTGCGCACCACGACCCGCACGAAGCCGGGCATCCCCCGCACCGATGCCTCGTCCACGCGCGCGAGCACGGCGCCGGCGGAGGGCGGGCGGATGACGCGCCCGTGTAGCATGCCCGGCACGCGCACGTTGTGCACGTACTCGAGTTGCGCGGTGACCATGGCCGGGAGATCGAGGCGCCGCACCGGCGTGCCGAGTACCGTCCATGCCGTCGCCGGTTTGCGGCGCGCCGTTGCGTCGAGATCGAGCATGAACCGGCGGCCGCCCACGAGATCGCCGTAGCCGACGCGTCGCGCCGGCTCGGCCTTCACGAACACGGCGCCGGCACCGGTCGCCAGCGCCGTCACGGGCGACGCGAGGCGCTCGGCGGCGAGTCGCATCAGCGCCATGCGTGCCGTGGCGCACGCGAGCGCCAGGTTCGCCTGGTTGAAATTCGCCGGATGGGACTGCGCCCCCGACGTCGTGCCCTGATCCGGCGTGACGCTGGTATCGCACATCGTCAGCGTGACGGCCGACAGCGGCACGTCGAGCTCTTCGGCCACGAGCTGGATCTGTGCGGTGTAGAGGCCCTGACCGAGCTCGCACTTGCCGGTAAAGGCGAGGACGCGGCTGTCGTTGGTGATCGCGATCCACGCGTCGAGTGCGGTGGCGCTGCGGCCGTTGATGCCCTGTGCGGACAGGGTGTCGAGGGGAAACTGCCGCGCGGCGGCGAACGCCACCACCATGGCGCCCGAGCCGCGCAGGAAGTTGCGTCGTGACAGGCCCGCCGAGGCGAGCGCGGCGCGCGCGCCGGGCGTGAGTCGTGGCGTCATGCCCGTCTGATGGCCGCCGCGTAGCGGTGAATGGCCTTGCGCATGCGCGTGTGCGCGAAGCAGCGGCACAACACGCCGGACAGCGCCCGGTCGATGTCGTCGTCGGTGGGCGCCGGCGTGCGATCCACGAGCGCCTTGGCGCCCAGAATCACGCCGCTCAGGCAGAAGCCGCACTGCGCTGCCTGTTCGTCGATGAACGCCTGCTGGAGGGGATGCGGCCGCTCGATCGACCCGAGGCCGTCGAGCGTCGTGATCTCCGTGCGCTGCACGGACTCCACCGGCGTCACGCACGAGCGGATGGCCTGACCGCGCGCGATCACCGTGCAGGCGCCGCACTGGCCGAGACCGCAACCGAACTTCGGTCCCTTGAGGGACAGGTCGTCGCTCAGCACGAAGAGAAGCGGCGTCGCCGGGTCCACGTCCACGGTATGGGACCGGCCGTTGACGAGCAGCGTGATCTGACTCATGGGCGCGTCGCCTGCCCGCTCGACGTCATTCCTGCGGCGGCGGAGCGCCCGGCCCCGCGCCGCGGCCGCGGCCAGCCGGGCCGCCTTCGCCGATCGGCTGCCCGCCCACGCCAAGGCCGTCCTGCACGGGACGGCGGGCGCGTTTGATGCCCTTGGCCAGATCAGCGGCCAGCGCGGCGTCCTCGGCCCTCTCGGCGCCTAGCGACTGCCGCACGGCGTAATTGCCCTCGTGGCAGTCGTAGGGCAGCAGCATGCCGCCATCGAGCGGGGTGAGCGGGAGCGACACGGTGAATGGCTTCACGTAGGTGACCGGGTCGTCGACCGTGATCTGGTACTGCAGGATGTCGGCCGCGACGCGCTTGAACCGCTCGGTGATCTTCATCGTGGCGCTGTGGCGCAGCCCGTTGCCGTTCAGGCCGATGCTGGTCTTGTCGGTAAGGTTGGTCGTTTCGACCACGAGCTCGTCGCCCGTCCACCGCGCGCGCGAGTCGCCCAGATACTGGCGGATCGACGGCGAGAGGTGCGGCCGCCCGTCGGTGTAGAACACCCGCGTGTCGTGAATCATCTCGTAGCTGATGGCCACCATCCCCGGTGCCTGCACGATGCGGTTGCCATTACCGTAGACGACGCGCAGCACCGACCCGACGATGCCGCGCGTGATGCAGCGGTCGTAGAGCGTGAAATCCTCGGTCGATTCGAAGGGCCCGTTGCCGAAGGTGCCCTGGTCGCGCGGCGCGCGGCGCTTCTCCGCCTCGGGCGTGTAGGCGGGGATGCGGCCATCGGGCGGGTCCACCACGATCGACGTCTGGCGGAACGCCCGGCGCGCGAAGTCGCCCCGGAACGATCCCACCGCGCTCTCGCCGTTCTTGACGCCGTTCTCGATCTGCTTCTGCCGCGCCGCGAACTGCTCGTCGGTCTGATAGAGCTGGGTCCCGAGTGCCTGTGGACGCGACAGGGGGATATTGCCGGTGTCATCGCTCGACCAGACGCCCTGCAGATCCGGATCGCCCCACGGCGTCTTCGGCACCGTGTAGGGAATCGGCGCGCCGCCGTTGTAGGCCGTGACCACCAGCGCAGGCGCGCCTGCCTGACCCGACACCGACATGGTGGCCGCCGCCGCGAACACCACGGCACCGAAAGCCCCGAAGACCAGTCGCCTCATCCCACCCTCCAGTGAACGTCGTCCGCCGTGTATACGAGCCGTGCCGCTGACTCGTTGCCCTGAAGCCGGACGCCGGGACTGCGCCGGGATCCGTCAGTTTTCTTCGGCCGCGGATGCTGCCCGCGGGAGGCCGCCACCGGGGGTGGCGCCCTCCTGTGCCGGTCGCCGTGCCCGCGTGATGCCCTTGGCCAGGTCCGCCGCCAACGCCGCATCCTCGGCGCGTTCGGCGCTGAGCGCGTTCTTCACCGCGCCGTTCCCCTCGTGGCATTCGTAGGGCAGGATGAGACCGCCCGAGAGGGGCGTCAGCGGCATCGACATCGTGAACGGGGCTGTGTAGGTGACCGGGTCGTCCACCGTGAACTGGTACTGCACGATGTCGTCGGCGACGCGCTTGAAGCGTTCCGTGATCGTCATCCGATCGCTGTGCCGCAGGCCGTTGCCGTTGCCGCCGATGCTGGTCTTGTCCGTGAGGTTGGTGGTCTCGACCACGAGCTCGTCGCCGTCCCAGCGCGCGCGCGAATCGCCGAGATACTGCCGGATGCTCTGCGACAGGTGCGGCCGGCCGTCCGTGTACAGGATGCGCGTGTCGTGAATCATCTCGTAGCTGAATGCCACCATGCCCGGACCCTGCACGATGCGATTGCCGTTGCCGTAGACGACGCGCAGCACCGACCCGACGATGCCGCGCGTGATGCAGCGGTCGTACAGGGTGAAGTCCTCGAACGTGTTGAACGGCCCGTTGCCGAAGGTGCCTCGATCGCGCGCCGCCCGGCGCTTCTCGGCCTCCGGCGTGACGCCGGGTTGGCGGCCGTCGGGCGGATCGACGATGAGCGAGGTCTGGCGGAAGGCGCGCTGCGCGTAGTCGTTCCGAAAGGCGCCCGTCGCGCTCTCGCCGCGGCGGACGCCGTCGGTGACCTGCTTCTGACGCGCCGCCCATTCCTCGTCGCTCTGATACAGGCGGGTGCCGAGCTTGGCATCGCGCTCGCGCGGAATGCCGGCCGTGTCGTCGCTCGACCACACGCCTTGCAGATCCGGTTCGCCCCACGGCGTCTTCGGCGACGTGTACGGGATTGGGCCGCCGCCGTTGTACGCGGTGATGACGAGCGGCGGCGCCGCCGGCCGTTGCGTGGACACCGCGACCGGCAGCAATGCGCCGAGCGAAAGAACAGCCACCGACAAACGCCGCCACGGTGTGGTCATGAGGCCTCCGAGGTGTTTCGCGCGTCGCATTATACGGCGCCGGTATAAACGCGACCGGCCGCGTGTGATCAGCGAAGGGCGGAAAGCAGCGACCAGCCGAGCAGACCGGCGACGATCGTCCAGCAGACGAGGCGGCGCCACCCCGCCGTCTCGGCCAGGCGGGCGCCGGCGAGGACTACGGCTGGCAGGAGTGTCGTTTCGACCCAGATCCAGCTGACCGGGTCGAGGCGGCCCGGCGGGTTGCCGGGCCGAATGAGCGAGAAGAACACGAACACCACGCCGAACTGCATGAGGAGAAACCGCTGCAGATCGTCGCGCGGGCGCAGGGCGACGGTCAGGGCGACGGCTCCGAGCAGCATCAGCCCGAGAAACGGGTTCAGCGACCGGTATTCCGGCGTGGCGTCCTCGGGTGTCGTGCCGGTTACGCGGCGCGCGGCGGCCTGTGCGAGGGGTTTGGCGTAGAACATCGCCGGATACGGCGACAGCGATACGCCGCCGAAACGGCGCAGATGATCCTTGTACGTCGCCTGCCGGACGTCGTCGCCCGCGTAGTTCACCACCCGCTCGGGCGGCGCCTCGACGTTCCAGTAGAGATCCGGCGAGAGGCAGATCACGAACAGGAGCGATGCGAGATACGGGTGCGGAGTCCGCAGCCACCGGCGCTGGCTCGTGGCCAGCAGCGCGAGAAAGAACACCGGCATGATCAGCGCGGAGTGTTCCTTGGCGTAGAAGGCGGCGCCGGCCGCGGCCGCGGCGGCGTAGATGAACGCCGGCCGCTGCGTGCGCAGGAAGCGGCTGTAGGCGTACATCGACACGGTGACGAGCAGTAGATGCGGAACGTGCGCCGTGGCGCGGGCCGACACCCCGAGGTAATAGTCGTTGAAGGCCAGGAGGGCCGCCGCCCATCGTCCGGCCACCGCGCCGAAGGCGTCGAGGGTGATCAGATAGACGAGGACGATCGCGGCGAGCCCCAGCAGCAGGCTCATCATCCGGTAGCCGGCCGGCTCGCGGCCGAAGAATTCGCCGCTCGCCTTGACGACGTAGGCGGGCAGCGCCGGGTGATTCTCGCCGCGCAGCGGCAGGTTCACTTCGCCGGCCCGGAACGAAATCGTACGTGACAGCGGGATGGCCGTATTGATCTCGTCGTGCACGTAGGGCACCGTCGCCGCCATCCACACGCGCACGACGCCCGCCACGAGCAGGAGGCAGACGAACGGCACGTCCCTGGTCCAGCGGGCGCGGCGGACTCCAAGCGCGGCGGTGGCGATGAGCGCCAGCACGGCGCCGGCGATGAGCGCGCGCTGCGGCAGTTGCGCGAGCCGCCGCGCCGGCATGGTGAGCCATAGGAGCGGCGCCAGCACCAGCGCCGCCAGCAGCAGGCGGCGTACGAACGGCCGCGCGTACGCCGTCATCCCCGGGCCTCGCGCGCCTGTCGCTGCCAGCGCCGGGCCTCGTCGACGATCGAGGCGAGATACGGCCGCATCACCGGCAGGCCGATGAGCGGCGGCAGGAAATTGCGCGTGGACACCAGGACGGCCAGGGCCGCCGCGGTCTCCGGCCTCATGTAGGGCGCCATCATCACCACGAGCGCGATGTCGCGCGTGCCCAGGCCGGCGACCGTCAGCGGGAGTTGACCCGCCAGCAGCGCGACGGCCGCGATGCTCAGGCAGGCCACAAACGGCACGGGCGTCGACAGCGTGACCGTGAAGAGCCAGATTTGCGACAGGTGCGCCAGCCACAGCGCGAGCGAGAAGAGGAGAATCCACCGCCGCCGGCCGCGCAGTTCGGCCAGCAGGTCGGGCCAGCCGTCGGCCAGCCGATGCAGCTTCTGCCAGAGCCCGCGATTGGGCAGCACGCGCGCGGTGACGGCCTTCCAGAGATGCGCCGCGCGCATCGACACGAGCAGCGTCGCAAAGACCGCTTCGAGCACGAGCAGCGGCACCATCGCGGCCGTCCAGGCGCTGGGCCGCACGGCGCGGGTGGTCACCCATCCGAGGAGGCACCAGAAGAGCAGGGCGAAAAGATCGCTGACCCGTTCGTAGAGGATGATCGCCACCGCAGTGCCGGCGGACAGATGAGACCGCCGCGCCACGAAGTAGCTCTTGATCAGATCGCCCGCCTTGAGCGGAATGAACACGTTCAGCGCCGACGCCGCCAGCGTGAGACGCGTGGCTTCGCCCAGGCCCGGCACCGCGCCAGGCGGCGCGATCCACATGAAGCGCAGCGCGCGCAGCACCGTGATCGGGATGATCAGCGCCACCGACACGACGAGCAGCCGCGGATCGCTCTTCACGAGCGCGTCGCCGATCTGGCGGATGTCGAGACTGCGGTACAGCCCAATCAACAGCACGCCGCTCAACGCGACGCTCAGGATGCGGGGCACGCGCCGCTTCCACCCCGCCGGAGCGGCAGCCGCCGTGCCGGCGTCGACGGCGTGGAGGTCAGCGGCCACCGGGGCTGACGGCACGCGCAATCAGGGCATGGATCGCCGCCTGCACGTCGGTGGCGACGGCCGCCTGTGAACGGAAGTAGGCCGCGTCGTAGCGCGCGAAGCGGGTTGCCCAGCAGTTCGTGAAGAACGCGACCGCCGCCTGCGCGTCCACGTCGCGGATCGCGTCGACCGGGGGAAAAACGACGCCGCTGGCGACGAAGCCGTACTGATCCGAGCGGCTGTCGGAATAGACGCCGAGCCGCCGTACGGCGATCGTCGGGATGCCGATCTTCATCACCGGCAGATGGACGTTGCTGTTTTCGTCCCCGACCACCCAGTCGCACTGCGCCGCCGCGTCCTGCACGGTGCCGCTGCGGGGCGTCTCGACGATGTCGCGCACGTCGTCGAACAGCCGTGCCAGCTGTGGCGGCTCGAGCATGTTCGGATGCCAGCGGATCACGATCCGGCGCGCCTGGTAATGCCGCCGGCAGTCCTCGACGACGGCCGCGAGCGTGGCCCATGAGATCGCCTTCGGGGGAAAGATGCCGATGATCGGGTTGGGCCGCTGCAGCCGCCCGGCGTCCATCGCTTGCGACTCGCCGTCGACGCCGGCGAGTACCACCGCGCCTTTGATTGGCCCCTTCTGCTGCCGGGCCTCGACGGCGGCCTCGCCCTCGAGGATCGACAGGCTGAAGTCGAGCGGCGGGGAGATCGGCGTCGGGTAGGCGTGCGCGACGAAGATCTGGGGAATGCCGAGCGTACGGGCGGCCAGGGCAAAGCCCATCTCCTCGGGATGCGAGTCGCTCGACACCAGGATGGCGGCCGGACGGTAGGCGCTGAGGATGGCCTTCGAGCGCGAGTACCACGCGATGGCGCCGGCGGCGCGGCACGACACCAGGAAGCCGTGGCGACCGTCGAGCCAGCGGATGATGCGCAGCGCCTCGACGACCCGGCGCCGCGACAGCAGCAGCGTCACGCCGCTGAACATCGATCGCGTCAGGAGCGCGCCGGCGCCGGTGCGCACCCAGGCGCAGGTGCCGCGATCGATCCAGCCGGCGATGCGCGAGACGTGCTGCCGGGCGTTGACGTGCGTCGCCACGATCAGGACGCGCGCACCGCGCTGACGCGGACGCGCGACGCGGAGGAACGTCAGGAAGCCGTAGCAGGAAATAAAGAGGGCCGAGGCCCAGGAGCCGGCGATGCGCTCGTGGGCCTGGAAGGCCAATCGCACCGGACGGTGCGTCCGCACCAACCGCGCAAACAGCGCCTGCCGCGCAGGGTCGGAATCGACGCGAATCACCAGGCGAACGACGCGAAGCAGTTGGACGTTCACCTGACTCGAACGCGTATTATACGGCTACCGTCTGGAGGGGAGCGCGCGCGCTCGGCGCTCCGGCGGCTTTCACCAAGGGATGTCGATGCAGAGATGTCGCGGTTCGTTCCTGATGGTCGCGCTGGTTCTGGTGGCAGGCGTCGTGTCGGTGGTCGCGCAGTCCGGCAGAAGCGCGGCGAAGTCGCAGGCCAAGCCCTATACGACGTGGACGGCGTATGGGGGCGGGCCGCACTCCTCGCAGTTCACCGCGCTGACGCAGATCAACAAAGCCACCGTCTCGCAGCTGCAGGTGGCGTGGACCTTTCCGGTGAACGGCAACATCACGTTCAATCCGCTCGTGGTGGACAACATCATGTACGTCCAGGGAACGGGCAACGCCATCGTGGCCCTCGACGCCGCCACCGGCAAGGAGATCTGGACGCACCCGAACCAGGGTGGCATCGGTGCCCGCGGCATGAACTACTGGGAGAGTCCCGACGGCGCCGACCGGCGTCTCATCTACTTGAACCAGGGCAACATCACCGCCATCGACGCGCGAACGGGCCAGGCCATCACCTCATTCGGCGTCAACGGCAAGGTCGACCTGCGCACCGCGCTGTGGCGTGACGTGCGCAATCCACTGCAGACCAGCAATCCGGGACGCATCTACAAAGACACGATCATCATGTCGCTGCCGGCGCAGGGCGCGGGATATGAAGCCAACCCGGCCGACGTACAGGCCTACGACGTCCGCACCGGCAAGGTGAAGTGGGTGTTCCACACCATCCCGCTGCCTGGCGAACCCGGCTACGACACGTGGCCCGACGGCGCCTTCAAGACCGCGGGCGGCGTCCACAACTGGTCGGAGCTCACCGTCGACGAAGAGAACGGGCTGGCCTTCATCCCGACCGGCACCGGCCGGTTCGATTTCTACGGCGGCAACCGCAAGGGCACCAACCTGTACGCCAACAGCCTGGTGGCGCTCGACGCCGAGACCGGCAAGGTGCGGTGGTACCGGCAACTGGTGCATCACGATTTGTGGGACTTCGATCTGCCGCAGTCGCCGAAGCTGCTGACGCTGCGGCGGAACGGCCGCACGATTCAAGCCGTGGCGCAGGCCACCAAGATGGGATTCGTCTTCGTGTTCGACCGCAAGACCGGCGAACCGGTGTTCCCGATCGAGGAACGTCCCGTGCCGCAGTCCGACGTGCCCGGCGAGGCGAGCTGGCCGACGCAGCCGTTCCCGACGAAGCCGGCGCCGTTCTCGCGGCAGTCGTTCACCGAGAAGGACGTCAATCCATTCCTGCCGCCGGCCGAGCTCGACGCCATGAAGGCCAAGGTGCGCAACGCGCGCAACGAGGGACTCTACACGCCGCCCAGCCTGCGAGGAACGATTTCCATGCCCGGCCACAACGGCGGCGCCAACTGGGGCAGCGGCGCCGTGGATCCGATTCGCGGTGAGATGTACGTCGTCGCCAAGAACATGCCGGTGATGCTGCGGCTCGTGCGCAGCAACGAAGAGCCCACGGCCGGCGGCGCGCTCGGCGGCGGTCCGCCGAGCCCGATCATCACGCCCGAGGAAGAGAAGAAGCTGATCGCCGAAGCCAAGGACGCCTTGGCCAAGGGCCCGGTGCGTTACACGTCGCCGTACGACTTCCTGCAGAGCGCCAGCAACGGCATGGTGGCCATCGGACCGCCGTGGTCGCTGCTCACGGCCTACGACCTCAACACCGGAGAGATCAAGTGGCAGGTGCCGGACGGTGGTGTCACGCCGCCGCCGGGATCGGGCTCGAACATTCCAGCCGATTCGGGGGCACACATGCCCCGCGGCGGTCCGCTCGTCACGGCGGGCGGTCTCGTCTTCGTGGCGACCGCGTCGGACCGCACGGTTCGCGCTTACGACCGCGACAACGGCAAGGTGGTGTGGAAGACGGATCTGCCGACCGGGTCCGAGGGCGTGCCGGCGTCGTACGAGGTGGGCGGCCGCCAGTTCATCGTGTTCCCGGTCGCCGCAGGCCAAGGGCTGTTTCCGATCCGTTTCGGTGGTCCTGGGGCGGCGGCACCGGCCGCGGCTCCCGGCGGACCCGAAGGTGCCGCCGCAGCGGGACAGGGCCGTGGGCGCGCGGGCCGCCCCGGCGGCCCGCCGCAGCCGTCGGGGGCGTACATCGCGTACGCGCTGCCGCAGAAGTGATGGTGGGGCAGAGAGCGCAGTGAGGGCAGAAGCATTGTTTTCCGTCTCTGCCCTCTCCGCCTTCTCCGCCCTCTCTGCCTTGTCATCCCCCATTCAGGGGGCTTCAGTTCAGCGACCCTGATTCGTAGACTTCGCGCCGGAGGACGGCCTGTGAAGACGTTCCATATCGGATTCTGTGGCGTGGCGCTCGGCGTGGCGGGTCTTGCCGCGCAGGCGCCGATCACCCCAGCCGACCGCGACGAGATCCAGAGCTTGAGCGCGCGCTACGCGACGACGCTCGGCACCTGTCAGGCCGACGCGTATGCGGGCCTCTTCACCGCCGACGGCATCTTCTATAGCGGCTTCCGCGGCACGATTCAGGGCACCGGCGCTCTTGCCGCGTTGGTGAAGTCGGAACGCCAGTGCCAGCCCGGCGCGGAACGGCCGGTGCGGGCCGGTGGCGGAACCGGCGCGCCGGCCTTGCAATTCAGCGCCCTCGAGCCGCGTCCGGGCGGGGCGTTCGGCACGGTGACGCTGCCCAACAACGGCGGCGTCTACGAAGACACCTATGCAAGAACTCCACTGGGCTGGCGGTTCCTCAACCGCTCGTACTACACGCCCGCGGAGGTCACCGCGCGGGCCAGTGGCAAACCATCGCTGTCGGCAGAGGACGTGCTCGACATCCAGCAGCTGGTGGCGCGCTACGGCTACGTGCTCGACAACGGCGCCGACGGCGGCAAGGCCTACGCGGATCTCTTCACGCCCGACGGCGTGTTCGCCAGTCCGCAGGCCACGGTGTCGGGCCGCGAGGCGCTGTTGAAGTTCGCCGCGGGCCATCGGCCCGGTCAGGGTCCGGCCTACGTGCGCAACTTCGCGGCCAACGTGAAGCTCGAGCCCGCCCCCGACGGCGCGCGCGGCCGGGTCTACGGCGTCGTCATCGCCATCGGCGAGAACACTCAGCCCAGCTCGGTCTTTGCCGGCGGCCACTTCGAAGACACCTACGCCAAAACGCAGGCAGGGTGGCGCTTCAAGCGGCGGCAGTTCGTGCCGTCGGAAGGCGGCCCCACGACCAACGTCGGCAAGCCGACGGCACCCGCCACCCGCTGAGACCAGCCATGAGCACGCGCATCCTTCGCAGCCTCGTTGTCGTTGGCGCACTCGCCATCACCGTCGCCGGTCCCTCGGCCCAGTCGCCCGGCTTCCTGCCGCTGACGCCGATGGATCGCATCGAGATTCAGCAGCTCATCGCCCGCTATGCCTACGCGCTCGATACGGGCGGCCGCAACGGCTACGACTATGCCGATCTGTTCGCGGCCGACGGCGTCTTCGTCGGCATGAACCAGGGCGCCACGGGCCGGTCGTACCGCGGCCGCGACACGCTGGCGTCGCTGGCGCGCGGCGGCCCTCGGAACCCGAACTACGTGAGCCACTACATCACCAACGTCGTGCTGGAAGCGACGCCCGACGGCGCGAAGGGGAAGGAGTACGCCATCATCGCCGACTTCGGCGCCAACGGATCGGGCGGCCACTGGACGCACGGCGGCCACTACGACGACACCTACGTGAAAACGCCGGACGGCTGGCGCTTCAAGACGCGCGTGTTCTACGCCTCCGAAGGCGGTGCCGACCCGAAGCAGCTGAAGAACGATCCGCTGAAGGCGCCCGCCGGCCCCACGGCCGGGCCCGGCGATCCCGCGCCGGCGCCGGTGGCGCGCGCGACGGGCCTCCGGCGTCTGACGGCCGAGGACTACGTGGAGATTCAGCAGCTCGTGGTGTCGTATCCCTACGCCCTCGATACCGCCGCGAACAACGGCTTCACCTACGCCGACCTGTTCGCGCCCGACGGCGAATTCATCCGGCCGCCGACCAAGGGACGCGACAACCTGGCGAAGCTGGCGCTCGATCAGCCGCACGGCCCCAACTACGTGCGTCACTTCCTCGCCAACCAGCTGGTCGAGCCCACCGCCGACGGCGCCATCGGCAGGCAGTATCTCGTCGTGATCGACGTCGGCGAGAACGGCAAGCCGAGCACGCTCTTTCTCGGCGGCCACTACGAGGACGTCTACGCAAAGACCGACGCCGGCTGGAAGTTCAAGCGCCGCGAGTTCATCCCCTCCCGGAACCCCGCGGCCAGGTAACGGCGTGGGGGCGGTCTCGAGGCCGCCCTCGACCCTGCTGGTACACTTGCGGGATGAAGTTCCTCCCGCACGCGGCCGCCGCAGGCTGCCTGGCGCTTGCCGCATTGGTCTCGGCCATCGACGTCAACGCCCAGAACGCGCCGTCGGGCGCGCCGGCGAAATACACGGCGCCACGCACGCCGTGGGGTGATCCGGATCTGCAGGGCAAGTGGCCGAGCACCGATCTTGTCGGGGTGCCGATGCAACGCGATCAGAAGCTCGGCTCGCGCAACGTGCTCACCGAAGCCGAGTTCACGGCACGGCAGGAGCAGTTCGCGCGGCAGGCGGCGCAGGACGAGGCCGAATTCGATCTCGACCAGGCGACGTCCACCCCAGGCGGCGACGTGGGTGGACCGGTGTCGCCGCCGCCGCACTGGCTCGAGCGCGGCAAGCCGCAGTATCAGGCGTCGCTGATCGTCGATCCGCAGGATGGACGGATGCCGCCGTTCACGCCCGAGGCGCAGCAGCGCCAGGCGGCACAGCGCGATGCGCAGGCCGCGCGGCGCAAGGCACTCGACGGGCGCGAGGCGGACACGTATCTGGATCGCAGCCTGTACGATCGCTGCATCACGCGCGGCATCGCCGGCTCGATACTGCCCATCATCTACAACAACGGCAATGAAATCGTGCAAGGACCGGGCTGGGTGGCGATCCGCAACGAGATGATCCACGAGACGCGCGTCGTGCCGCTCGACGGCCGCCCGCATCCGGACGCGAAGATCAAGCTGTGGATGGGTGACTCGCGCGGGCACTGGGAGGGCGACACGCTGGTGGTCGAGACCACCAATTTCGATCCGCGAACGTCGGGCATTGCCGTCAACGGCGGCGGCGCGCGCATCAGCGATGCGCTGAAGGTGACCGAACGCTTCACGCGCGTCGGCGCCACCGCGCTGTCGTACGAGATGACGATCGACGACCCCAAGACGTGGACGCGCGCGTGGACGATGGCGTATCCCTTGAAGCTCGACCCGGACTACGGCTTCTACGAGTACGCGTGCCACGAGGGCAATTACGCCATGTTCAACATCTTGAGCGGGTCGCGGGCCGCGGAAAAGAAGTAGCCCGCCAGCGGGCAGGCGGCTCACGGCGCAGCGCTCGAGGCTCGAGGACGAAGGGTCCATCATGACCGAGCACGAGACCCCGGTTCTGGTCGCCGGCGGCAGCCTGGTCGGGATGTTCAGCGCGGCGCTGCTGGCGCGGCACGGCATCACGCCGCTCGTCGTGGAGCGCCATCCCGGCAGCGCCATCCATCCGCGCGCCGCGATGATCTACCAGCGCACGATGGAGATCATCCGCGGCCTCGGCATCGAGGAGCCCGTGCGCCAGGAGTCGTATCGCCGCTTCGAGCCCGACGGCGCCATCATGTCGGTGGAATCGATCGCCGGCAACGAGCTCAATTGGGACATTCCCACGCTCAACGAGTTCGTCAAGGACCTGAGTCCCACCGAACGCCTCTTCATCACGCAGAATGCGCTCGAGCCGATGCTGGCACCGCGCGCGCGGGCGCTCGGCGCCGACATCCGCTTCAACACCGAGCTGGTGTCGTTTGCCCACGACGACGGCGGCGTCAGCGCGGTGATCCGGGACCGCGCGACAAAGGCCGAAACGCGCGTCCGGGCGGCCTATCTGATCGGCGCCGACGGCAACCGCAGCGCCGTCCGACAACGTCTCGGCATCGCGATGCGCGGCCGCGGCGTGCTGTCGAGGAGCATCACGATCTACTTTCGCGCCGATATCGCTCCGCTGATGCGCGGCCGCAACCTCAGCGTCATCATGGTGCGGAACGCGATGTTCCGCGGATTCTTCCGGCTCGAGAAGCCGTTCGAATCGGCGTTTCTCGTCGTCAACTCGGTCGGCGATCCTTCGTCGCCCGTGTCCGATACCTGGAGCCTGAGCGAGGACCAGTGCCTCGGCCTCGTCAAGTCCGGTCTCGGCGTGGACACGCCGGTGACGATCGACAGCATACAGAAGTGGGAGTGCATGGCCGACGTGGCCGACCGCTTCCGCGAAGGGCGCGTGTTCCTGGCCGGCGATGCCGCGCATCTGATGCCGCCGTACGGCGGATTCGGCGGCAACACCGGCATCCAGGACGCGCACAACCTCGCCTGGAAGCTGTCGCTCGTGCTGAAGGGCGTCGCCGACCCGGCCTTGCTTGGCACCTACGAAGACGAACGGCGTCCGGTTGCCGCGATGACGGCGGCGCAGGCGCACACGCGCTACGTGCTGCGCGGGGCTCCGCACCTGGCGCCGCAGGGCATGGCGGCGTTCATCAACGACGCCCACATCGACCTCGGCTACCGCTACCGCTCGGCCGCCATCTTCACCGAGGCCGACGACGACGGGGCCGTCACGGAAGACCCGCGTCAGATGCGCGGCCGGCCGGGTACGCGGCTGCCGCACGTGATGCTCGAACGCGACGGTGAGCGCGTGTCGTCGATCGACCTCGTCGACTCGGGCTTCGCGCTGTTCGCGGGGCCGCTCGCCGGCCCATGGGTCGAAGCGGCCGGTCACGCGGCGCGGGACGCGCATCTGGGCTGTCAGGTGTTTCAGGCCGGCGCGACGGTTGGCGATCCGGAGGGGGCGCTCTGCGACGCCGTCGGGATCTCGCCGTCAGGGGCCGTGCTGGTCAGACCGGACGGCGTGGTGGCGTGGCGGTCGGCGGCGGCCGCGGCTGACGCGAGGCCCACGATGGCCCGCGTGTGTGCCGCGATGGTCGGGCGGACGGTCGCGATCGCGCTCGCACTGATTCTGCTGACGTCCGCGCCGATGCGCGCGCACCACTCGTTCTCCGCCGAATACGACGCCAACCAGCCGATCACGCTGCAAGGGCAGATCGCGCGCATCGAGTTGGTCAACCCGCACTCGTGGCTCTATCTCGACGTGAAGGGGGCCGACGGCAAAGTGACGCGATGGACGGTGGAAATGGCTCCGCCCGTCAATCTGATGCGTCGCGGCGTGACCGAGACCACGCTCGTCGTCGGCGAGGAAGTTGGTGTGGACGGCTACCGCGCGAGGAACGGCACCCCGGTCGTGAGCGGCCGTCAGATTCGCACGGCCGACGGCCGCACGCTCTTCACCAGCCCCTCGGCGACGGCACCGCCCGATCAGTAGGGCCGACCCGCACGCACACCGCCGCCGCGCGTGATAATGCGGCGATGGACACGTTTCGCGCGCTGCGCATCTTCAACGACGACGGGCGCATCCAGAGCAGGGTGGTGGATGCGAGGCTCGACGAACTCGGCGACGGCGACGTCGTGATCAAGGCGGCGTACTCGAGCGTGAACTACAAGGACGCGCTGGCCGCGACCGGGGCAGGGAAGATCCTCAAGCGCTTTCCGCTGATCGGCGGTATCGACGTGTCGGGCACGGTCGTTTCCAGCCGCGACGCGCGCGTGGCCGCCGGGGACCAGGTGCTGGTCACCGGCTACGACCTCGGGGTGGGACAGGACGGCGGGTTCGCCGGATTGGTGCGCGCGCCGGCGGACTGGGTCGTGCCGCTGCCGGCGGGGCTGTCGCCGCGCGACGCGATGGTCTTCGGGACCGCCGGCTTCACCGCGGCGCTCTCGGTGGTACGGCTC
>JADMIO010841964.1_pt1 | contig 55967 bp, 77 predicted proteins | sample 8958161 | NCBI WGS metagenome assembly JADMIO01 (sample SAMN16585339, study PRJNA669376) | soil metagenome | isolation source: Crop rotation soil | place: USA: Cullars Rotation, Alabama | collected 2011
GACTCGTTCGTCGGCTTCGCCTCCTCACTCGCCGCTGACGCGCGGTCCGTTAGGCGGCCGAATCAGCAGGGTTGCGAGGGCGATGGTCTCGTTCAGTCTCCTGCTGGCCGGTTCTGTCTGCATCCGGTTACAGGCGCAGTCGGCCGATGCCGGTGCCGTCCTAGTCACATCAGAAATGCCTCCTATCCTGCTCGCCATTCCTGCGTATCCAAAGCCGGAGCAGACCGCGGCGCACTTCCGGTGGCCGATGCGATTCGAAGTCTGGATCGATAAGACTGGGCGTGTCATAAGCGTTCGCAGTTTGGACCGCCAGACCGATACCGAACCATTTCTCAAGGCGCTGAGGGCCGCTCGGTTCAAGCCCGCAAGCCTTAATGGAGTCGAGTGCGACGCGATGACCGTGCTTACGCTCGACATGCCTGACATGTCACGCGCCAAAGTGCTGGGCAGGAGCTGAGGAGCGGCCGCCTAACATGCGCGTGCAGTGGGCTCGTTGGTCGGCTTCGCCTCCTCACTCGCCGCTGACGCGCGGTCCGTTGGGCGGCACGAAGTGACGGGTCGGCTCGGGTCGCCCGCCCTAGGCGCGGCACTGGCCGTCCTCGTCGGTTGCTCGTCATCGTCACAGGTCTCGAATGCATATTCCCCGATTTACGCCAACGCGGGGGAACCTCTCTGCATCGCCGCTCGCGGGGAGGCGTGCTCGATCTCCCTCATCGCCCTCGTTGCTCATCCACGGCAATACGCTGGCAGGAAGGTCCAGGTCATCGGATTCGCCACTCTTGGATTCGAGGGAAACGCGGTGTACTTGTCCAGGGAAGCGGCAGAACTTGGCGATACGGAAAGCGCGGTGTGGCTGGACGTTGACGGCCTGAGTGTGCCGAATCCGGAGAAGCTGAATCGGAGTTACGTTCTTCTCGCGGGCACCTTCGATGCGGAAAATAGAGGGCATATTGGAATGTTCGCTGGGACGATCAAGTCCATCGTTCGGCTCGAGCCAGCGAAGCGATGAGCGCCGTGCGGCCTAACATGCGCGTGGAGCGGACTCGTTCGTCGGCTTCGCCTCCTCGCTCGCCGCTGACGCGCGGTCCGTTAGGGCGCTCGAAGTCATGACAGAGGCAGAGATCATCGAAGCGATAGGGGAAGAAGTTGCGAAACATGAGAGTGCAACCCCTGCTGCGCTGCGCCTCGTAGAGCAGGGCGTAAAGCAGTATCCGGCTTCCGCATCCCTCTGGATGATTCGTGGTGATTTGATTCAGGTCTCCGATGACGATGGGCGGTACTCGCTCGACGACGCTCTCGAGAGTTATCGAACGGCGCTCGCACTTGAACCAAGCCGGCCGGAAGTGCATGAATCGATCGGGCACTACCTCGACGCCGTCGCCGAAAAACCAGCAGAAGCGGAGGCATACTTTCGCAAGGCCCTAGACCTCGGAGGAGGCAAGTCGGCGCGTGAGGGTCTTGCGCAAGTCTTGGAGCAACTTGGAAAGGCTGATTAACGAGATGAGCGCGGCCTAACACGACTCGCTCCGCTTCGCTGCGCTCGCCGCTGACGCGCGGTCCGTTAGGCGGCGACCGTACGAATAGGAAGGAACGCAGATGAAACAGATCCTATCGGCTGTTTTGGAAGTGCTGATCGTTACAGGCCTGAACGCTCAAACGGCCACACCAGAAGCTCAGGTGCGAAAAGCAGTGTTGTCATTCTACGAGGCCTTCAACTCCCACGAATTCGGGAGAGTGCCGGAGTTCACGACCGAGGACTGGGCCCACATCAACCCGTTGGGCGGATGGACGCGTGGCCGGGACGCCGTGATGACGGAGCTGAGGGCAGTCCACTCGAGCTTTCTGAAGGGCGTCACCGACACGATCGACGACATGGAGATCAGGTTCGCCACGGCCGACGTCGCGATCGTGACGGTCCCCAGCATGACTAGTCCTTACACATCGCCCGATGGGGTGAGGCGCGAGAACCAACGGCAGATCAGGACCTTCGTCCTGGTGAGGCGTCAGGGCAGTTGGCTGATCATGCAGGATCAGAACACCTTTAGAGACCGATGAATCTCTCGCCGCCCAACATGCTTGTGCAGAGGACTCGTTCGTCGGCTTCGCCTCTTCACCCGCCGCTGACGCGCGGTCCGTTAGGCGCCACGAAAGGGCGGTAGGGCGGTAGTGGCGAGCTCACCAGGTCCACCTGACCACGAGCTCGTCGACCTGGACGCGGAGCGGGAGAAGCGCGGTGGGGCCTACCAAATGCCTTGCCCAAAGTGTGGCAGCCGAATGTCTGTCCACAGTCAGCGCTGCCCGTCGTGTGGCACGTGGTTCGAGGGTCCCGCGTTTGCCTACGCGAGCCGCAAGGCTCTATTTGGAAATGTCAGCCGCGCTGATCGGCGGGCTCGGCGGGCCGGGCTGGTGTTGGCGATTGCGCTCGGCATCTTGGTGCTCGTTCTGATTGCCGTCGTATTGGCCAAGTGATGAGAAAGAGCGTGGCGGCTAACATGCGCGTGCAGCGGCCTCGTTCGTCGGCTTCGCCTCCTCGCTCGCTGCCGACGCGCGGTCCGTCAGGCCGCCGAGGCCAGCCATCGATACCTCGAGCGCAAGCCGACCGCGTATCGCTGATCTCCTCTTTGAGGCGGATGCCGTGACGACGAGGCGAACCTTCGCCATCCGCTCGGGCCTGACCTTTTGTGGCGCTGTCCTCCTCGCTCTGACCCTGGTTGCGATGGCTTGGCCAAGTTCCCGCCAGCAGGTCGAGCGATCTTCTGGGGGCGCCGCGCATGCAGCGCCGCGTGGGGCGTCAGCCAATGCCGCCACCGCTGCGGTGCGACAACGGTTGCTGGACATGTTCGCTCGGGCATACTTCCCCGGACGAACCGGCCAGCTCCTGATCGTTCCACGTGAAGGCGACTTCATTACCAGACCCGACCCGGACGTGGCGTACATGCACGGCTCGCCATGGGCCTATGACGTGTCGATTCCGATCATGTTTGCGGGTCCTGCTGTGAGACCAGGACCGTACTCGATGCCGGCGGCGCAGCAGGACATTGCGCCAACTCTCGCGGCCGCGCTTGGCGTGCGGATGCCCCCAACCGCGACAGGCCGTGCTTTGCCGGTCTTGCGGGCTTCGTTTGCCCGACCGCGAGTGATCATGCTGCTCGTCCTGGATGGCATGCGCCGGGATTACTTCGATCGGTACGCCGACTTGTTGCCAACGCTTACCGCCCTGCGCCGGCGCGGCGCATGGTTCACTCAGGCGCGGATAAACACCCTTCCGACGAATACCGCCGTTGGGCACTCGACCATCTCGACGGGAACCGATCCGCGCGTGCACGGAATCACCGGAGTCAGCGTGTACGATCGCGTCCACCACCTGCCCCACAACCCCTTCGAAGGCGCGGTGCCGCAGGACCTGATGGCATTGACGCTGGCCGACGTTTGGCAGCTCTCGACGGCTGGTCGCGCGATCATATTGGCGCAGGGAAGCATCGGCCGAGCGGCGACGCCGCTCGCGGGCCAAGGAGGGTGTCAGGTCAATGGAGCGCCGGTCGTCCTCGCGATCTACGATCAGCAGACGGGAGGCTGGATCACGAATCCCAGTTGTTACCGGCTGCCAGAGTATCTGCAGGACCGCAACTCGAGGAAGCTGCCGCCGGCCGACGGGGAGTGGATGCATCACAAGGTCGATTCGCCCGCCGCGGTCCGCTACTCGGCCCTGTTTCCGGCATTCGAAGCCGATGCGATGATCGCGATGATCGAGCACGAGCCCCTCGGTGAGGATGACGTGGCCGATCTCATTCTGATGAACTACAAGGGTGCGGACTTCGTGGGCCACAAGTACGGTCCGGATTCCAACGAGCTCCGCGCCACACTCGGTGAAATGGACGGTCAGTTGGCCCGGGTGCTCGCTACGCTAGAGGCAAAGGTTGGAACGAACTATCTTCTCGCGGTGACCGCCGACCATGGCATGCCGTCGGAACCGTCCTCGCCGGACCGCCGTCACTTTGCGCCTTCGATTGTCGATCTGCTTCACGAGAGGTTTGATCCCGGGGGGAAGAGGCTGATTACTTCCTTCGATGCGGAGAATTGCCAGATCTTCGTCGACGAAGACCGGCTGTCGGATCTCGGTCTCACGTTGCGAGACCTGGCTGACAGCCTCGAATCGCTGCCGTTCGTTTTCGCCGTCTTCACAGACGAGGACGTACGGCGTGCGGCTGACCCGGCGAAGGCTGTGACGCCGACGCGCGGGCACGCGAGAGAACGATGAGTCGGTCCACTCTTGCGGCGGCCTGACGTGCGCGTGCAGCGGCCTCGGTCGTCGGGTTCGCCTCCTCACTTGCCGCTGACGCACGGTGCGTTAGGCGCGCTTGGCGGATCGAAGGGGGGATCATGAGGAAGTTCGCGGTGGTCGTGGCCGGGGCGGCGCTCTTCGGCATTCTGCCGCCGACTTGAAGAAGCGCGACGTGGCCGCGTTCATCATGGAGCCGATCATCTGCAATCTCGGCGCTGTCGTCCCCGAGGACGAGTTCGTCCGCGGCGTTCGCAAGCTCTGCACCCGCTACGGCACCCTCTTCGTCGCCGACGAGGTCGCCACGGGGTTTGGCCGGACCGGAAGGCCCCTCGCCTGCGAGCACTTCGACCTGGAACCCGATGTGCTGTGCATGGCCAAGGCCATCACGCTGCGGGCCCACGCGCCTGACATGCGCTTGAAGCGGAATCGATCGTCATCTTCGCCTCCTCGCTCGCCGACGCGCGGACCGTCAGGCGAGCATGGCCGACGCCGACCTCGACTTCTACTCGCTCTGAGCCTCAGCGCGCTTCAGACAGCGTGCCATTCTGACTTCGGGGGCAACTATCGTGAGGCGCACGTGAATCCTCAGAGTGAACGCATAACCTTGACGGGGAGAGTCCATGGAGGCCTCCCAGGCCAGGCGTTCTTTCAGGACGACCCTGTTCACGTCGGGCATGCCATTCGACAGTTCGGGCAGGACTCGCATGGGCATCGTAGTCAGCTGAACCTCTTTTTCACAGACCACGATTACCGGCTTACGTATCGAGAGAAGTGTCAAGAGCTGCTGAGTGGTCCGTTTGGGCGGATCTACGGAAAGTCCGACTTCTACTACGATCGCCGCTATCACGGCCAGCCGACGGCCTTCCAGGTCGAAGCCTATTCCAAGCTCCTGCGAGTAGAGTTTCCTGAGGTGAGCAACTCGCCGCCGTCGACCCACGGAAGCATTCAAGCCGTTAGCCTCGTGAGAGTGTTGCGCGCCCGTCCCGAGCTGCTGGTGGTCTCGGCGACCTACTCACCACAGGGCGATCTGTATGTACTCAGCGTGGATGGGGCCCGCGGCGGTGACTGGATAAGCCCGAACGAGATCCATGGAGAGCCGTTGATCATCGGCGGGAGGTTCTACGGTTCTGGACTCGAGTTGAAGCCGTGGTACGGAATCCCGAGGACCTTTGCGGTAGAAGCCTACTTAGCGGATCCCCAACGATCCTGGGGAGGCACGCCATCGCTTCCTGAAGAGCTAGCACTGGTGAATATTCACTACGATCGCAATGCCTGGGTCAGACAGGACATGTATCAAGGGCGCGATCGCTCGGTCCGGTACCTTCGTTTCCCGGAAACCGCCGAAGACGTCGCCCTGAAAGGCATCGATGCCAGGCGCGGCTTTGGGGCTTGGACAGCGGCGACCTGGGAGTAAGAGGACGCGGGCAGCACGAAGGTGCGAGGACCGACCAGTCGGTGGCCGAACTCGTTCGTCGGCCGCCTCCTCACTCGCCGCCTGACGCGCGGTCGGTTAAGCCTTCCTCGCAGCGCCGTGCGAAATGAAGTCCTGCCGGTTGATCGACGCCGACCCTCAGCGCGATATCGTGAGCTGATTAGGGTCGAGCCACGCAGTAACGGAAGGACACGCGAGTTGACCGAAACAGCCAACACCCCACACGAGCTCGAAGACCCCAGGGTCAACGTGAAGATCAAGCTGTCAGCCCTCTGGGCATGCGTCATGTTCTGCTACATCTATGCGGACTACTTCGGCCTCTACAAACCAGGAAAGGTGCAGGACATCCTCAACGGTCAGTTCTTTGGAGCCGGGCCGACGACTCAAGCCGTCTTGCTGGGGGCTTCGGTCATGTTGGCGGTTCCGAGCTTGATGATCTTTCTGTCGGTGGCCTTGCCACCGGCCCTCAATCGATGGCTGAACATCGTCGCCGGCGCCGTCTATACGGCCATAATCCTGAGAACGATGTGGGGATGGTTGTTCTACGTCTTCTACGGCGTCATCGAAATCTCACTCACATCACTCGTCGTCTTGTACGCGTGGCGATGGCCGAAGGCTCCAGCAAGCACCTAGGCCGGGGGCGATGTCGCCATGGTCGCTCGGCCACGCAAGGCGGCCCGACATGAGCGTGCAGCGGTCCGTGAGCGCCTCTGCGAGTCCGGGGCGGAAGTGAAGGAGGAATGACAGCATGGCGATGCGAGAGACGGTAAGGTCCTTGAAGGCGTACTTCATAGTCTCGGGTCTTCTCGGCGGCGCCATAAGCCTGCTCGCTATCGCGCGGAGTGTCTCGGCGCTCGACCTCGTCGCCAATCTCGTCGGTCTGGGGTTGTGCATTGCGTACGTGTCCGTCGGTGTCCGGCTTCGTGGACTTCTCGTGGCGGCTCCGCGTCAGGTCTTTGCGGTCCTGATCGCGGGCGCGGTGTTCCTCGGCGTGTGCCTTCTTCTCTCCATCGTCGCCGGTGCAGTTCGAGCGACCTTGCCGACTGTGGCGATCGGTGGCGTGACCACGTGGTATCTCTACTCCAACGCGCGCCGCCTCGCCGCCGAAAGCCATTCGGCCGCAGTGGCGCCAGGCGGGGCATGAGGCACTCATGGGGGCTCGGAGCTCGCACGGTGCGACGGTTTCCCGACGGCTCGTCCGTACAGGTCCGCTACGGCCCGCAGAAGCCAGAGGATGCCGTACTCGAGCCGGAAGCCAGAGGGTCAGAGACGCTAGTTGTGGGCGCGCCGATATTTGTCGTGCTCGGGATTCTCAGTGTGGTCGAGGCCATCAAGGGCTCATGAGGTGTCGCTTCTCCTTGCGCGGTCGCGCCTTCCGACGAGGCGCGCGTATGCGCCGTCGCCCTCGGCTCCGCGTAACCGGCTTCTTGGTGTCGGCGGCCTCGAACAAATCCCGAATGCCGTGCTCCAACAGCTCGACGGCTCTCTCCAGGGCGCCGAGCTGTCCGACACGAACGATCGCGACGGACAGGCGCAGGTCAAACGACGGCGGGCTCAACACTTCGACGGCGTCGCGGCAACTGTCCCTGGCAATGAAGCGGGCCGGCAGCAACCCGACTCCATAGCCGGACTGAATGAGAGCCAGCTGCAGATGGATGTTGTAGTGGATCTCGGCTGCAACTGTGGGGGTGAAGCCGGCACGTTCCATCTGGTCGATGAGGCTTGCCCGAAGCAAGCACCCCGACGGGTTGAGCACCCAGGGCGCTCTGCTCAAGCTTTCCCAGTCGGCGTCAATGTGGCCTGCGGCGCCTTGAACGATCTCCATGCGGTCGCTCGCGATGATCTTCGTCAGAAGAGGTGGGGGCGCGGTTTTCCCTTCGGGCAAGAAGACGACAGCCATGTCGAGCTCGCCGGCGAGCAGGCGGTCGAATAACTCACCGGTCAGCGCGCTCAAGAGCCGCAGCCGGACCCTGGGGTATTTCTCAGTCAGCGCGCCGATGGGTCCGATCAGCGTCCCCTCGGCCAGGGCATGCGCGAGGCCGATGCGCAAGAGGCCGTGAGGCTCGGCCTCGCGCGACGCAACCGCTTTGATCGCCTCGGTCCGCTTCAACAGGTCTCGCGCCTGCTCGAGCACCCTGGAGCCCAGCGAGTTCAGGCGCGGCGGCTTGACGGAGCGGTCGAGCAGCTCGGCCCCCAATGCCGCCTCCAGCCTCTGCAGCTGCCGGGTTATCGCGGAGGGTGTCCGGTAGAGACGATCGGCTGCACCGGCGATGGACCCGGCCTGGGCAAACTCTACGAGGGCGCGCAGGTCATCGAGCAAGCGGGCGTCCCCCAGCACTTCCGAGCCGGCACCAAGGAATAGCAGAATCGTGCGCAACGTGCAACATCATGGTGAGAATAATGAACTTGCGGAACGGTTGGCCCTCCGTTACAAGTCCAGGACTGGCACGCGACGCATCGTGGATGACGTAGTTCAGCGCAACGCAAAGGCCGTGGACTTCGATCGGCCTCTCGACGAGCGGAGGGCGCCCGCTCCGTAAGCAGGCCCCTCAGCGCGGTTGTGGTCATGGCCTTTGCGGTGTTTGCCGAAAGGAAGCGTCTTCATGGGGACCTTGCTTCAGGACGTTCGCTACGGTCTGCGCATGCTGGTCAGGAAGCCCACATTCACGATCGTGGCGGTCCTGACGCTGGCTCTGGGCGTGGGAGCCAACACGGCGATCTTCAGCATCGTGAACGCCGTGCTGCTCCGTTCTCTTCCGTTCCCCGACCCCGACCGTCTCGTGAGGATCTCCTTCGACAACCCGGGAGTGGGACTCCGGGGCGTTCGGTTTTCCGTGCCGGAATTCGACGATCTCAGAGCACGGACGGACGTGTTCGAAGACGTGAGTGTCATCGTTTCGGGCCCCACAAACCTGACGGGCGCCAAGCAGCCCGAACACCTGGAAATGGTCGAGGTCTCTCCCAGCTACTTTTCCATGCTCGGCGCCACGCCCGAGCTCGGACGCTTGTTCGGTCGCCAGGACTTCGCGCTCGGTTTCGCGCCCGTGGTCGTGATCAGCGACGCCTTGTGGCGCCGATCTTACGGGGCCGATCCCGGCGTCCTGGGCCGCAGCCTCCGCCTCGACGACGATCTCTACACGATCGTCGGTGTGCTGTCTCCCGGATTTCGCCACCCCGGGCCGGCCAATCCACCCGTGGAGGTCTGGATCACCTGCGGATTCAGCGGGGACCCGTTCCCGGCGCCGGCGCGTGGCCTGCGCATACTGCCGGGGGCAATCGGTCGTCTCAAGCGGGGCGTCACCCTGGCGCAGGCTCAGGCGCGGCTCGATGCGTTGACTGCCAATCTGCGGCGCGAATTTCCGAACGATTACCCGCCGCAGGCCCGATGGGCGATCGAGATCGAGCCGTTGCAGCAGTCGTTGGTCGGCAGGGTTCGACCGATGCTGCTCGTGTTGATGGCTGCCGTCGTCCTGATCGTTCTGGTCGTATCTCTCAACATCGGGAGCCTGCTTCTGGCGCGTGCCTCCGGGCGAAGGCAGGAGATGGCGGTGCGCGCGGCGATGGGAGCGAGCGGGGGCCGGATGATCCGGCAGATGCTCGCCGAATCGCTGTTGCTGGCTTTCCTCGGGGGAATCGCAGGGCTCACGACGGCGGCGATCACGCTCAAGGCCGTCTTGCGATTCGTGCCTGGAAATCTTCCGCGGCTGGGCGAAGTCGCCATCGACTGGCGGGTCCTGGGATTCGCTCTACTGATCTCGGTCGCGACCGGGCTGCTGTTCGGGCTGGTTCCGGCGATTCACGCCTCGAAGGCCGGACTGGCCAGCACGATGCGCGAGGGCTCGCGCGGCTCGGGCTACGGCGCGGCGGCCGGGCGCATGCGCGACGCACTGATGGTGTCGCAGCTGGCTGTTGCGGTCGTGCTGATGATCGGAGCGGCGCTTCTCCTGGAGACGCTGCGCGATTTGCTGCGGCAGAATCCGGGCTTCAATCCCTCGCACGTGGTGACGGCGAACATCTATCTGCCGAACCCGAATGATCCGCAGCTCGACCCCTACGGCACGTTCGCCCAGCAGATTCCGTTCCATCGCGAGCTGCTGCGGCGCGCGAACGCGATTCCCGGCGTGGAGTTGGCGGCGATGACGTCGAATCTGCCGGCCGCCGACGCCATTCAGAGCGATGCGTCGGCCTACGGCGCGACGAATCACAATTCCCTGGACATCGAAGACCGGCCCACGGAATCCTCGGGAGACTTGAGCGCCGAGATCATCCGCGTCAGCCCGGACTATTTTCGGGTGATCCAGACGCCGCTGGTGGAAGGCCGCTCCTTCACCGAAGCCGACGAGAACGGCAAACTGCCCGTGGTCATCATCGACGAGGCGACGGCCAGGCGCTTCTGGTGGCCCGATCATGACCCGGTGGGCCGGCGGCTGCGCATCCGGCTGCGATTCGGGCAGAATCCCGAGAATCCCTGGAGCACCGTGGTGGGCGTCGTGAAGAACATCAAGCACGACGGGCTCGACGTCGATGGCGTGCCTCACGTCTATGTTCCGCTGAACCAATTTCTCGGGCGTTCGCTGAGCCTGGCGCTGCGCACGTCGTTGCCGGCGAGCACGCTCGAGGCGCAAATTCGCCGCGCGATTCAGAGCGTGGATCCGGAACTGCCGGTGTTCAACGTCACCTCGATGGAGGAGGTCCTCGATACGTCGCTCGCCTCGCGCCGGTTCTCGGCCAATCTGGTGGCGGGATTTGCGGGGGGAGCGCTCCTGCTGGCCTCGATCGGAATCTACGGATTGCTGGCCTACATGGTCGGGCAAAGATCCCGGGAGATCGGTCTGCGCATGGCCCTGGGCGCCCAGCGGGCCGACATTCTGAAAATGGTCCTGCGCAAGGGCGTCGCGCTCGCCGGCGTGGGAATCGTTGCCGGAGTGGTCGTTGCCGCATCGACGGCGTCCCTGATGGCCAGTCTGCTCTATGGGGTGCGCCCCCATGATCCGGCCGTGTTCCTGATCGTGCCGCTGCTCTTGTTCGCGGTCGCCGTTCTCGCCAGCTACCTTCCGGCCCGGCGCGCGACGAGAGTCGACCCGATGATCGTCCTTCGCGAGGCGTGAGCTCACCGGTCTCGGCCGGTTCATCAATGGCGTGATTCCGGTTAAGCAGCGCAGCGGAAATCCGTTCGGCGCGGCTGGGCCGCAATTCCGTCGGCCGGCGCCGGCTCGAGATTCCGGGGCATCATGGTCAGCGTGACGGGCCTCGGCCGCTCCATCGCAGTCGGCAGGTGCGTGTTCCTCTTCTGGTCGAGCGCGGCCCTCGGGCGCCTCCTGCTCGCCGCTGACGCGCGGACCCTTGGGTCGGGGGGCCGCAGATTGGCATCTCGAGGATAGACTGACCTTCGATCGTCGACTCGCCAGAGGAAGGAGACACATGCCGATCACGGTCTTCAGCAGTTTCACGGACGGGCTCGACTCCGGTAAGCGGCAGCGCGAACACTTCGTCTCCAATGTCGACCTCGATTCCAGCAGCCGCTGGATTCCTTATGCCGAGGGAGTATGGGTCCAGCCCTGCTGCTTCAACGTCACCACCGGGGGATTCAGCGTCGTTCTGAAGGGCCTGCCCGGCGCCAAACTCGGAACGCACTACCACGTGGGAACGGTTCGCGGGTATACGTTGGCCGGTCACTGGCGGTACGTGGAGCACGATTGGATTGCAGGGCCGGGGACGTTCATCTACGAGCCGGCCGGCGAGGCTCACACGCTGGTCATCACCGACGACTCGCCAGAGCCGGCGCTGATCTTCTTCGCGGTCGAGGGCGGCCTCATCTATCTCGACAAATCGGTCGACGGCGGGTTTGGCGCCTACGAGGACGGCTTCACCTTCCTGGAATTGAGCCGGAAGTACTATCGAGAGGCCGGTCTCGACGTGAGTCAGCTCGACCTGCTCGTTCGCTAGTCGAGGCGACCCGACGGAGGGAAGTGCGTCCGGCCTGACGGCGCGAGTGCAAGCGTTGACGTCCGGCCAAATGAGCTCGTGCAGTCGCTTCGTGCGGCCCCGGAAGAATCACCGATGAACCGCCGGTCGCTCAGGGCGCATTGGTTCGGCCTGGTCGGCTGGCTCGCTGCGACTTTCGCCGCTGGCAGCGTGGGGGCCATGGCGTCTTCCCGAGCGGCCGCCTTCTACGGCCAATTGTCTCAGCCGACGTGGGCTCCGCCCGCATGGGCGTTTGGCCCGGTCTGGTCTGCGCTCTACATCTTCATGGCGGTCGCCGCGTGGCTCGTATGGCGCGAGCGCGGATTCGGAGGCGCCCGGACCGCCTTGGGGCTGTTCATCCTTCAACTCGTCGCGAACGCGCTTTGGACGTGGCTGTTCTTCGTCCTGCATCGAGGCCTGCTGTCCCTGGCGGAAATCCTCGTGCTCTGGCTGCTCATCGCGGCGACCATGGCTGCGTTCTGGCCGATTCGCCGGCTTGCCGCACTGCTGCTGGCGCCCTACCTGGTGTGGGTAGGCTTTGCGTCTGCCCTGACCTGGTCCTTGTGGCGCTCGAATCCTGGGGTTCTGGGCTGAACCGAGGAGAGGGTGCGGCCTGACCATCGATCGAGCTCGTCGCGACCGTTGAGCCGACCTCACGTACGACCGTCGGGCGCCTTGGATGGGCTGTCCGCGACACACCGATTCGACGTATCTTCCGCGAAAGGTATCCATGAGCTCCGCCGCAGCCTTCGTCGTCGCGACTCTGCTGAGTGTCAGCCCCACCCCGGAGAGTCCCGTTGGCTCGTCAGACGCAGTGGTAACCAGTGAGCGTGCCTGGTCCGAGGCCTTCCTGAGGCATGACCTCCAGGCCATCTCTCGGTTGCTTGCCGACGACTTCGTGGGGATCGATGGGCGCGGTGTCGTCAGCGACAAAGCAGCCGAACTCGAAGAGGCGAAGCCGCAATCTCACGGCTCGACCAGTCCCATTCTCCTCGGCGAGCAGCTTTCGGACATCCGGGTTCGGATGTACGGCAACGTCGCGGTTCTCACTGCGATCAACACGGCTCGCTTCTCCGATTCGACGATCCGTTACCGTCGAACCACCGTCTGGGTGTGGCGTGAGGGTCGGTGGCAGTGCGTGTCCTTCCACGGCAGTCGCATTCTGGAATGACCGGAGCAGGCGGGGCCTGACATGCGCGTGCGGAGAATTCACGTCTTGCTCCCTGCGGTCGCGCGCCGCTCGCCGTTGACGCGCTGTCCGCTAGGCAGCTCATCGAGCTGAGAGGCGTGCGATCATGCACATCCTTCCCATCATCTTCTGGGGCAGCGCGGTCCTGTCCATCGGTCTATCCATCGCAGGGGTGGTCACGCGCAAGAGCGGGCTGCTCATCGCCGGAGCCGTGCTCGCCGTCCCGATCTGTTTCTATCTGGGCGCCACACCGCGGTTTCGAGTGTGGGCGTGGTTTCTGCCGTGTCTGCAGTTGGTGGCGGCGTCGGTGCTGCGGAAGTCGGCAATGCTCGCCGGCGCCTTGTTGATACCGTTTGTGTCGTTGGTCGTCTGGTTGGCTGTGATGGTAATGAGGCAGAACGTCGGGGCTGGCTAACCTGCGCGTGCAGCGGAGTCGGGTCTGATTCCGTTCGGTCGCAGGAGCGCAAAGGATTGCTCACGAAGGTTGGCCGACTCATGAGAGCCAAAGAGAGCGAAACGACACGACTTCCCGGTCTGGTTCACTGCTTTGCGGCGGCGGGTATGGTTCTTGGCGGAGTCGTCGCCGCGAGCCCGTCCCTGCGGGCTGCGACCGCCGACCGGAGTGCGATGCAGATCACCGTGCTCTATGACGCATTCGGCAAACCCTCCTCGATGCAGAAGGACTGGGGCTACGCCGCGCTCGTCGAGTACGGCGGCAAGCGGATCCTGTTCGATACCGGCAACAACCCCGACGTTCTGGCTCGGAACGCCAAAGCCAAGGGCGCTGACCTGTCGAAGCTCGACTTCGTGGTCATGTCCCATCGGCACGGCGATCACATGGGTGGGATGGCTTACCTCCTGAGCGTGAATCCCAAGGTGAAGATCTATGCGCCCAAGGAAGGCTTTGGCGTCTACGGCGGCGAGCTGCCGGGCAGCTTCTATCGCAAGGACGCGTCGCTGCCGACGGACCAGCGCTACTACGACGGCACGCCGCCCGACGTCATGCGGTTTGGCTCGGCCTGGCCCGGCGCCAACTTCGAGCTGGTCGACAAGCTCACCGAAGTCGCCCCGGGCATCCATGTGATTGCACTGGTCTCGGACAAGCCGGGCACGCTGGAGTTGCGCGAGCTGTCGCTCGCCATCGACACGCCAGAAGGTGTGGCCATCGTGGTCGGCTGCTCGCATCCGGGCATCGATAAGATCGTGGACGCCGCAGCGAAGATCGATCCGCGCATCTATTTCGTTGCCGGCGGATTCCATCTGGTCGTGTCCGCCGACGACGAGATTGACAGAATCGTCAGCTCCCTGCGCGATACCTACAAGGTTGCATACGTCGCGCCCGGACACTGCACCGGCGAGCCCGCGTTCGCCGCACTCAAGAAGGCTTTCGGCGATCGTGATCTCTACGCCGGGCTTGGAACGACATTCCGGCTCGGGACCACATCAGGCCCGACTACCGTCGCGGCGCAGGACTCGGGCAGACCCTGAGAATGGCGCCGCCTGACATGCTCGTGCCGCGAACTCTCGTCTTGCTCCCCCCGGTCGCGCGCCGATCGCTGCTGGCGCGCCACGCGTCAGGCGGCAGCCGACGGCATGCGAGCTGATCGATCGGTTCAACCGGCGTGGGTGCTGTTCGATGGCAGCTGTGGATTCTGCCGGCGTTGGGTCCCATTCTGGGCGACGACTCTCTCGAAGAGGGGCCTTCACATCTCGCCACTTCAGAGTCCCTGGGTCGGCCGCGCTCTTGCTCTGCCGGCCGACGTTCTCCTGGAGGACCTCCAGGTCGTGCCGCTTGCCGGGCGGACCATCGTTGGAGTTGCCGCGCGCCCCTGGCGACCACGCCGGCGGGGGGAGCCGGTAGTGGTATCCGAACGTCGGTTCCTGGAAGCTCGCTGGCACGAGCTCGTGATGCTCAACTATGTCGTCGACCCGGCTGTGCTCGCGGATCGGATTCCCGCAGGTTGCGAGCTCGATACCTGGTCGGGGCATGCGTTCGTCAGCGTCGTGGGCTTCCAGTTCCTCGGGACCCGCGTACTCGGCTTTCCGATTCCGTTCCATCGCAACTTCGAGGAGGTGAATCTTCGGTATTACGTTCGCCGCAGAGTCAACGGTGTTTGGCGACGCGGGGTAGCGTTCGTCAAGGAACTGGTTCCGCGGTACGCCGCCGCGATCATTGCCCGAACGGTCTACGGCGAGAATTACGAAGCCCTTCCGATGCGGCACTCCAGCGGCGTGGTTGGGAATCGACGGACGGCACGTTACGAGTGGCGCAGAAACGGCGCGTGGGAAGGCGTTGGAGCCGCTTTCGCGGGCCCGCCCGTGCCGCTGTCCGACGAAGCGGAAGAGACGTTCATCTCTGAACACTATTGGGGTTATTCGAGCCGACGAGACCGAACGACCGTAGAGTATCGTGTCGAACATCCCCGTTGGCAGGTCTGGAGGGCGGAAACGAGCTCACTCGAGTGCGACGTCGCCACGCTTTACGGGTCAGAGTTCGTCGAGGCTCTGTCTGCCGCACCCAGCTCGGCGTTCGCGGCGGACGGCTCTCCAGTCTCCGTCATGCGGGGCAGGCGCCTCCGGCCGGTTCCTGCAGCTTGAACGTGCGCGAGGAGTGCGCTCGGGTCATGCTCCCGTCGGTCGCGCTCCGCTCGCCGCTGGCGCGCCCGTCACGCAACGCGAGATGACCGAGCGGCGCAAAGACCAGACTGATCCGCTCGCGGATCTCAGAGACTGGCAGGATCACCGACTCGACCCCGGCTACTTCACGGGAGGGCGGATCCATCCGCTCCTCAAGTCCAGGCGGGCGAACTGGTACGGGTATCTCCTCTTGATCGGCGGGTTCATCGGTGTCTTCACGCTGGGTGGCCTGGTCAGATCCGGCCAGACCTGGCTCATCGGGGGAACCGCGTTCGGGTCCGCGGTCGGCATCGTCGCGGGCCTCGCGCTAATCCGCCGTGGAAGATCGCGCGCCTAGCGCGCGGCCGGACATGCGCGTGCCGCGGACTCGCGTCTTTCTCCACGCGGTCGCGCGCCGCTCGCCGCTGGCGCGCCGGCCGTGGGGCCGCGCCGTCATCGTCGTCTGCCTCGCTCTCGCTTGCTCCCGCTGCGGTTCGGAGTCGGACTGGACGGGCGTGAACGTCAGCGCGAGCGACGAGTGGTTGGGTGCCACGGTGACGATCGACACCCACCAGGTTGGAAAGCTCGACCACTTGATGCTCCACGACACTCTGCCCGAGGACTTGCTCAAGAAGAATTACGGCGACTCGCCCATGTTCCACATGGTGGCCCTCAACGTTCCGGTCAATCCGCGAACATCCCGGCACGGCACGCACAGGATCCGTATCGAGAAGGCCGATCGTGTGGTCGAGGGCGAGTTCACGTTTCCCGATCCTCGCGGCTCCAAGGTTCAGTTCCTGTCCATCATCGGCCAGACGCTGGTGAACGATCCCGGGCCGGAGGCGCACGGGAGCTACCCTTGACGCGGGCTAGAATGCGCCGCTGACCTTCTTCCCCCGGCGGAGAAAAGAAGAGCGTCGCGCCACGGAGGAGACATTTCCATGAACAAAGTGACGCCTTTCCTCATGTTCAACGACCAGCTCGAAGCGGCGATCGCGTTCTACACCGCGACGTTTCCGAACTCCGAGGTCCGCAGGGTCGCCCGCACGGGCAAGGACGGTCCCATCAGCTCCGCCGAGTTCGTCGTCGGCGGTCAACTCTTCATGGGCTACAACGGAGGTTCGTACTTCAGCTTCTCCGAGGGGGTCTCGCTCTACGTGGACTGCGCGGACCAGGGGGAAGTGGATGAATACTGGGACAAGCTCGTGAAGGCAGGAGCGAAGCCCGCGCAATGCGGTTGGATCAAGGACCCCTTCGGTCTCTCCTGGCAGATCGTCCCGAGACGATTCACCGAGCTGATCCGTGACCGGGACCCGAGGAAGGTGAAGGCCGTGATGGAAGCCATGATGACGATGGTGAAGCTCGACGTGGCGGAGCTCGAGAGAGCCTACAACGAGGCGTAGTCGAGTCGCGCTCGTCGTCGATGCCGGAGCTCTGCTCGAGTGCCGCCCGACAACTCACCCGGGCGTGGAGCCGAAGTCATCTCAGATCGAAAGGCCGATATCCCCCTCGACGACCTGCTGGCGCAGCACCGGCCGCTCGCCCGGTTTCCAGAGCGATGCCGTGTGGACGACCCGGTAGCGAAGCGGACCGCCGTCGGGACGGTCGCTGCGCGTGATCGGGCGGGGAATGCAGACGAACTCGGTCCGCATCTCGCCGCCGGTGAGCCGCACCGTCGCGTAGCCGTGACCGCCCAGATCCACGAATTCGAGGTGCGGGGCGAGGTTCGGATTGGAAAGGGCGCGAGCGCTCTTCAAGTCGAACGTCTTCGCGTATTCGAGGCACGAGCGGACGCCGTGCTTCAAGAGCATGTTGAAGGTCCAATCGGGCTTGCCGTCCGGCCGATCGGCCAGGAATAGCGAACGGAGCGGATGATCCTTGGGAAGGCGGTGCTCCGTGGCTTCCATCGTCCCGGGGCTAGTCAGCGAGGCGCCGACGAAGCTGATCCCGACGGGCTCGAACTTGGCGGGTGGCAATTGAGAAGCGGCATAGCCGGCCCAGAAGCTGTGGCGGTCGCCCGACACGATCGCGAATCCGGTGATCTTCGCATCGCGGACGAGGTCGTAGATCTCGGCGCGCTCGTGGTAGGCGTTGCCCCAATCGCCGCTGCCCATCGACGCGAAGGTGCGGGCCGGCCACTTCTGCTTCAGGAGTCCGTCGGGAAGGTTCTCCGGGTCGGCCCGCTCATCGATGGCGCCCTGCGAATTGCCCCAGATCTTCCAGGTGGCTTTGGACCGGCGGAGCTCGTCCATGAACCACTTCCTCTGAGTGGTCCCGAGCTTCGTGTGCGGCGGTGAGTCCTTTCGCGGATTGGGGATGCTCTTGTCGCCGAAGCGGAGCTCGGCGGGCGGTTTCCCGCCGTTGAACGTGCGGCCGGCGTCGAGCGCGATCCACGCCGGCTCCGAGAACATCCCGTTGAACGCCGGATCGTAGATCTTGTCCACGCCCTCCGCGTCGGTCGGGTCGTCGGCGCAGTAGCTGTGCTGGTCGGTGAGAATGAGATCGAGGTGCGGGCCGTAGCGAAAAGTCCGATAGCCGATCAGGCTGTTGATCGCCTTCAGGTTGTTGGGCTCGTTCCCGAGACCGCTGTCGTCCCACTCCTCGATCTTCACGTTCTTGACGTCCACCGTGCCGAAGGTGTCGAGCGATCCGCTCGGCGGCTTCACCCGCGCCGGGATGTATTCGAACCAGGCCTGGTTGGCGGCGACCTTGATCGTCTGGCCCGGCCGCGGCGGCTCGCCCCCTGCCTGCTGGATGCTCTGCCGGCCCTGCCAGGAGAATTCGTGGTTGTCCCACATGGAGACGAAGGGCCAGCGCGCTCGCGCGTCCTGCAGGTCGGGATCGGCCAGGTAGCCCTTGTAGACGACGCGATAGCCCTCGAGGGTCAGCGGGTAATGGAAGTTGCCCGCTTTGCCGCCGTCGGGAATCCGGCAGACGTCGTAGATCGTGCGGTCGTACCGGGTCTTCAGCTCCTCGGGATACTCGACGATCTCGTAGATGAAGTCGCCGAGGTGGAGGACGAATCCGAGCTGATCGGCGGCCGCCGCGCGCTCATCCTCGAAGATCATCCGGCGATAGCCGTTGAGCTTGCCTTCGTTGACGTCCTGGCAGCTGACGAAGGCGAAACCGATCGGCCGGGTGTCGGTCGGCAGCGGCGCGGTGATCGTCCGGCCGACGCGGCTGCCGTTCCCCTCTCCATCGGTGAAGCGGTACCAGTAGACGCGCGCGGGCTTGAGATGGCCGACCAGCACTCGCGTCGTCCAATCCGATTCCGCCGAGACCGGCGCGGTGGCCTTGGCGACGACCCGACGGAACCCGGCGTCCTCGGCCACCTCTACGGTGAGCGCGTGCCGGCCGCCCGACTCGTAAGGCCGCCGGGTCCAGAGGATGACGCTCTCCGAATCGGGATCGCCCGACGCGACGCCCTCCGGATAGAGGTCGCGCCGCTCGTGCCAGGCGATGGTCGACGCTCGAGCCGGGCTGTCCGACGCCCACGCCAACGAGGCCCCGATCGCTGCGGCGAAACGAACGAACTCGCGTCGATTGAGCTTCATCGTTGTCCCCTTTGAGTTCTGATGGGCCGCCCTTAGCTACGGATCCGGATTCCCAAGGTTGCTCCAAGGGTTGCCGGCACGCTCCGAATCGGCTCTGCGAGAGCCGGAACTACGGCCGACGTCCGGACAGGCGCGAAAGCCGGTAATAATTCCTCGTGGCGAGCCGCTCGCGACGGTTCCGCCGCGCGCGGCCCGTTGGCTCGCGTCGAAGGGGAGACCGATGCGGAGGATGTTTTGCGGAGCGGTGGCGCTCGCGTTGGCCGGCGCGGTCTCCGCCTCCGCCTCGGACCAGAGTATGAGGGTGACCCTCCTGGGCACCGGTTGTCCGCCTGCGGTCATGCACCGATTCGGGCCGAGTATCCTGGTCGAGGCCGGGGACAAGAAGCTTCTCTTCGACGCGGGGCGGGGCGCGATGCAGCGGCTGGTGCAGATCGGAGTCCGGTGGCAGGACGTGCAGGGTGTCTTTCTCACTCACCTCCACTCCGATCACGTGGTCGGCTTTCCCGACTTGTGGCTGACGGGCTGGCTGATCGTGCCAGGACGCACCGTGCCGCTCCGGGTGTGGGGCCCGAGCGGGACGGCCGAAATGATGTCGCACATCGAGCAGGCCTTCGCTTACGACGTACACATCCGGCAGTCCGACGAGCACACGTCGCCGGAAGGGTTCGGATCACTGCAAAGGACATCGGCGAGGGCGTGGCTTACGACGAGGGCGGAGTGAAGGTCACGGCCTTCGAAGTCGACCACGCCCCGATAAAGCCTGCGTTTGGCTACCGCATCGACTACGGCGGGCATTCGGTCGTCCTGTCCGGCGACACACGCTTCTCCGAGAACCTCGTCCGCCATGCCCGCGGGGTCGACCTGTTGGTTCACGAGGTCGTCGCGCCGGACAGCCTGCGGCGGATCGGCGCGCCCCCCGAACGTGTGAAGGCCATCGTCGCCCACCACACCACGCCCGAGCAGGCCGCGGAAGTCTTCAACGAGACCAAGCCGAGACTCGCGGTCTTTTCGCACATCGTCGACCCGACGGCGAGAGCGGACGAGATCATGCCGCTGACGCGCAAGACCTACGGAGGCCAGCTCGTGCTGGGAGAGGATTTGATGGTGATCGACGTCGGGGAGAAGGTCGCCGTCCGGCAAACCGGCCGGCCGTGACGCAAGAGGGCCAGAGGCGTCCAGGATGACGCGGCCGCTCGACGAGCCCATGCAGCGGACCGTTCATCACGGACGCGCCGGAGGTGATGCATGACTCTCTACGCGTCCATCCTGTGGCTCTACACCGGGATGGCGTCCGTCGTGTTGGGCGCCGGCGTTTACGAGAGCTTCGTCGTCCATCCCGCGTGGAGCCGAAAGCCTCCCGATTCCTTCGTCTGGTTCATGGGCACACAAACCAGCCGCATGAACATTGCGCCGTTCTGGGCCGCCGTGGTTCCGTTGTATGCGCTCAGCGGCCTCGGTGCCTGGTTCGTGGCGCTCTCGGCGGGACGCGCGAGCCTGCCCCTCACCGTTTCTGCGGCCTGCACGGTCTCGGCGGTCGTCTGGACCCTGGTCTACTTTCGCCCGGCGATCCACCGGTTTCTCGATCTGCGGGGCGGGAACACTCCCGCCGACCGCCTGCAATCCGAGGCACGGCTGTGGGTTCTGCTCAACGGGATCCGCATTGCGCTGGTCGCGGTCTCCTGGTGGAGTGCTCTCAGGGCGGTCGTCGCTGGCTAGAGGAGCTGGTCCGTCGCCACAGGCCGGACCCCGCTTGGCGGCCAGGCGCGCGACCTTGAAACAAGCCGTAGACGCTCTACGTATGGAGACGTAGACTGTCTACGGCTATGAGCAAAACCCCCGACGATCCGCGCCTCGAGCTTCTCCAGGGCACCCTGGACATGCTGATCCTGCGGACCCTCCAGTGGGGGCCCCAGCACGGGCACGGGATCGGCCAGGCCATCCGGCGGCAGTCCGACGAGCTGCTCAAAGTCGAGACCGGCTCGCTCTATCCCGCCTTGCACCGGCTGGTGAAGCACGGATGGCTGAAATCGGAGTGGGGAGTCAGCGATGCGAATCACCGGGCGAAGTTCTACCGGCTCACGCCCGTCGGAAGGGCCCAGCTCATCCGCGAGCAGGACCGCTGGGAACAGCTGGTGCGCGCGATCGGCGGGATCATGAACCCGGCACCAACCGCTGAAGAGCCATGAGCCGACCCGACGATCGCGATCTCGAAGACGAAATCCGCAGCGCCCTGGAGCTGAGCATTCGGGAACGGATCGAGCGCGGCGAGGATCCGCAATCCGCCCGGCGCGCGGCCCTCGACGAATTCGGATCACTGCAGGCCGTCCGCGACGAGATGCATCGGGTCTGGTACAGCCGCTGGTCCGATGCGCTCATGGCGTTCCTTCAGGAAGTGCGAATCGGCCTGCGTTCTCTTCTGCGCACCCGGGGTCTGGCCATCACCGTGATCGTGACGCTCGCGCTGGGGATCGGAGCCAACGCCGCGATCTTCAGCGTCGTGCGGAGCGTGCTCCTGGCGCCGCTCGTCAATCGGGACGCGGATCGTCTGCTCTACATCCGACAGACCGCCCGGGGCATCGGGACCGAGGACCTCACCTTTTCCATGCCGGAGATCGCCGACCTCGAGTCGAGCGTGAAGTCGATCTCCGCGTTCGGAGATTTCTCGACCGTCGACTTCACGCTGGTCGGGTTCGGCGGAGAGCCCCGCGTCGTGACGGCCGGCGTGGTCAACGGGTCGTTCTTCGACGTCATGGGGCTGCGTCCGGTGCTCGGCCGCCTGATCAACGCCGGCGACGACGGCCCGAGCGCGGCGCCGGTCGCGGTCCTGACGCACCGCTTCTGGACGACGGCGCTCCGGTCCGATCCGTCGGTCGTCGGCAAGGTCATCCGCCTGGGTCCCGGCAACGCGACCGTCGTCGGCGTCCTCGAGCCCTCGGTGCCCTATCCGGCCGACACGGAGATCATCGCGAACGTCGTGACGAGCCCGCACCACCTCTCGGCGACGATGCAGAAGGAGCGCTGGCATCGCATGACCGAGCTCTTCGGGCGCCTCGCGCCGGGCGCCACGCTGGAGGGAGCCCGCGCCGAGCTGAAGGCCGTCCACGCGTCGATGGTGCACGCGCACCCGGAGTCGTACTCCGCGGCCGCCCGGATCGGGATCGAGGCGAAGACCCTTCGCGATCAGCTCGCGTCGCCCGCGCGGACGATCCTCCTGCTGCTCCTGGCGGCGGCGGCGATCGTCTTCGTGATCGCATGCTCGAACGTGGCCAACCTGATTCTCGGACGGTCGGTGCGCCGGGAATCCGAGCTCGCCGTGCGCGCCGCGCTCGGCGCCAGCCGGGGCGCGCTCCGGCGCACCCTGCTCGCGGAGAGCCTGGTCCTCTGCGTCGCGGGCGCCGCGTTCGGCCTTCTCCTCGCACGGCCGCTCGTGGCCGTGGCCGCCCGCTACGCCGCGCGCTTCTCCGTCCGCGCGCTGGAGGCCAGAGTGGACGGCAGCGTGCTCTGGCTCGGCGCGGAACTGGCCATGGTGGCCGCGGTACTGCTGGCGTACGTGCCGCGGCTCCCCTCGTTCGACCGGTCGACCGCTCCGAATCCCGCCGTCGGCGGGATCCGGATCACGCCGGGCACGAACCGACGGCTCAAGATCTTCGCGGCGACGCAGATCGCCTGCTCGTTCCTGCTGCTCGTGGGCGCCGGCATGCTGGTCGCGACGCTGAGCGCGATGTCGACGGCGAATACCGGCTACGACATGCGGCGGGTGCTGGCGGTGGACGTCCCGCCGGCGGCGACGGGCGCGGCCGGCGACGCGACCGAGCACTTCTTCCAGGAGGCCACGCGGCGGATCGGTGCGCTGCCGGGCGTGGAGGGCGTCGCGTCCGGGATGGTCGTGCCCTGGCGCGACCCATTCAGCTCCGTCCTGAAGTTCCAGTTCGGGTTCGAGGGGTACCAGCCCGCCAACGGTGAGGACAACCCGACCTGCAAGTTCCGGCCCGTCTCGCCTCGATTCTTCGCCGTGCTCGGCGTCCCGATCCTCGCCGGCCACGACTTCACGGACCGGGACGGTCCCGACGCCGAGTCCGTCGCCATCGTCAGCCAGAGCCTGGCGAATCGGTTCTTCCGAAACGGCGAAGCGGTCAACCGGCACCTGTGGCTCGACAAGCGCACCGGCTTCGAGCCGGAGCCCCGGCCGCGCCGCATCGTCGGCGTCGTCGCCGACGCGGACGACGAGAACGTCGTGCAGGTGCCGACGATGACGGTGTACTTCCCGTGGCGGCAGCTCGGCGAGCCTGGCCGCCTGTTCGTCCGCGCGGCGGCCGATCCCCATGCGCTCGTCCCGGCCGTGACGCGCACCCTCCACGCGATCTCCGCCGACCAGGCGGTCGAGCGGCCGGCGACGCTCGAGGACGTGCGCACCCAGGTGCTGACGCCGCAGCGGTTGAACGCGTTCGTGTTCTCGGCATTCGGCGGCATCGCGCTCCTGATCGCGGTGGTCGGCGTCGCGGGCGTGCTGGCGTTCTCGGTGGGCGCCCGGACGCGGGAGTTCGGTATCCGGCTCGCCATCGGCTGCGAGCCGCGCCGACTCCGGGCCGGGGTTCTCCGCGAGGGCGCCGTCATCGCCGCCGCGGGGATCCTGGCCGGCGGCCTCGGCGGAATCGCGTTGGCGTGGATCGCGGGCCGGCTGTTCGGCGTGGCTCAGATGCCGGGCCTGGTCCCGATCGCCGGAGCGGCGGCGCTTCTGGCGGCCGCGGCCATCCTCGCATCGCTGCTGCCCGCGGTCCGGGCGTCGCGGGTGGACGTCATCCAGGCGCTGCGATCGGAGTGAGCGAAGCGTGGAGACATCGAGACAGGACGCAACTGTCTTTGCAGGAGGGTGACATGCCTGACATCAAGGAGCGGCTGTCTTTACTGTGGCTTTTTGCACTGTTGAACTACCTGTATGCGGACCTCATTGCCGTGTTCGAGATCATCGGCTCGCCGAATCTTGTCGACGCCCCACACCTCCCGCCGTGGGTCCTGATGGGTTCGGCGGTCCTGATGGAGATCCCCATCGCCATGATCCTGGCGTCTCGATTTCTTCCGTTTCGAGCGAACCGGCTGTCGAACATCATCGCGGGTATCGTCGTGACTCTCATCAACGCAGGCCTGACATTCGTTCCTCCTCTCGTGGGGAAGCGGACGCCCGCCCTTCCGGAGTACCTGTTCTTCGCCACGATCGAGACCGTCGCCACCTCGGTCATCATCTGGCAGGCGTGGACCTGGGCGGGCGCTGAGACGGTCCGGGTGTCTAACGGCTGAGAGCTCTCGTCGTGGGAGCTCGCCGTCGACCATGCCGAGTCGCGCGCAAGTCATCCCGGACAAAAAGGAAGAGGAAGACCTCCCATGAACCACAAGGCCGCCTTGATCATCTCGTCCCTGCTCTCGGTCCTCCTCATGACGCTTCATCTGGCGGACGACGTCGTGCGCGGATTCGAGAAGGGAACTTCGACCCTCTTCGCGGTGCCCATTCTGATCATCTGGCTGTACGGAACGCTGGTGCTCGCCGAACGCCGGTCCGGATACGTCATCGTCCTCCTCGGATCGCTCGTCGGGACGCTGGCTCCCATCCTCCACTTCAGGCCAACGGGAGCCATTGCCCGCGGCGAGATCGGCCAGTCCAGCGGGGGGTTTTTCTTCATCTGGGTCCTCATCGCCCTCGGCGTGACCGCTCTGTTCTCCGTCGTTCTCTCGGTGCGCGGGCTCTGGCTGCTGGGACGTGGCCAGACGTTGAGCGGCAGGTGAGGATCGGCTCGGGCGGAACGTCCGCGAGGCCCGTGTGATGAAAGCGTCGCTCCGGTCCGTCACTCCGCTGATTCCTGCGGGCGGCAGCCTGGATGACGCGCTCGCGTTCTACACCGCACAGATGGGATTCACCGTCGTTTGGCGGGACGGAGGGATGGCAGGCATCAAGCGCGACGGCATCGCCTTCCATCTCGTCGTGAACGAGAACCGGGCGTGGGCGGACAACGCGAGCTTCAGCATCGGCGTCTCCGACCTCGACGCGCTCTATCGGGAGTACCGCGGCCTTCCGGCGCAGGTCGGCCCACTCGAGCAGAAAGCGTGGGGCCGCCGAGAGTTTCATGTGATCATTCCCTCGGGTGTCTGCCTCCAGTTCTATCAGGACGACGCCGTCTGACGTGCGGGTGCGGCGGCCTCGCAGGCCTCGCCTGCGCCCTGGACCTTCGCCGCTGACGCGCCGTCCCTCGGGCCCTCCGTGGAGCCGCCGTGTGGACTGAGCTCGATTCGCCCGATGCGATCGGTCGCTTGCTCGGCGCGTTCGGAAGGTTTCACGACGCCTGCCTTCGCGAGATCGCCGTCTCGAGCGAGAGCTTCGTCGGCGAGAATCTCGCGATGAGCTGCCCGGCCGGGCTCGACACGTCGGTGTTCCTCTACTTCCAGCGACAGGCGGGACCCGTCTCGGCCATCGAGCTCGCCTGTCGCCAGGTCACGGGACTTCGGCTCACGCCGAGTCCGGACGGATGCGATTCGATCATCATGGGCGGAGAGGTGACGCGTGCCGAGGAAACGCTCCGGCTGGCCGTCAACTTCGTCGCCGGCCCTCTGAAATCGGTCCCGAACAGCTGGCAGTTCATCGCGGAGAGAAGCTACGAGAAGCCCGATCTCGAAGTCCGTGCCCGGTCCATGGCCTGGCGCTCACTGGAGAACGGTCTGGGGAAGCAGCTCCGATACCGGAGTCCGGAGCATGAGAGCGCCTGAGGGGAGCGTGAATCCCGGCGAACGAAAGGAGCCGTCTTGACGAGCCGCGTGCTGTATCGATTGGCCTCCGTCCTGATCGTGCTGTTCGATGTCGGCCATACGATGGCGTATCCCTGGTCCGACCCGGCCTGGGGGGTCGACACGAGCGCGATGAAGTCGGCGCACTTCCAGATCCTCGGATTCAGTCGAACGTACTGGGACTTCTATGTGGGCTTCGCACTGATCCAGACCGTGCTCCTTCTGTTCGCGGCGGTCCTCGCCTGGCAGCTCGGCGGCGTTCCGAGGGAGGCTTCGTCTTCGATGCGCCTCACGGCGTGGGCGCTGACGGTCTGTTTCCTGGCTCTCACCGTCCTGAGCTGGAAATTCTTCTTCACGATCCCGATCGTGTTTTCCGGCCTCATCACGCTGTGCCTGGCGGTCGCGACGGCGCGGGCGAGCAGGACCGCCTGACGCGCCGGTGCAAGGGTTTCCGGTCTGCGGCCCGAAGGAGTCCTCGTCATGAAGTCCGATCGTGCGCGGAAGATCTCGCGGGCGATGGCACGGTTTCGTCACCTGATGGCGGCGGGAGCAACGGCGTTCGCGCTTCTGTGGGTCACGGCGACGGGAGCGGCCGCCCCGGCAGCGGCCGGCCCGGAAGACCAGATCCTGCGGCTCGAAGACCGGTGGCGTCTCGCCCAGAAGGCCAACGACGCGGAGGCGTTCATGACGCTCCTGTCGCCCGACCTCACCTTCATCGGTACGTCGGGGTCGTTGCGCGACCGAAGCGACTACATGGCGAGCCGCTCGGGAAGCTGGATTCCTCGGGCCGAAACATACGAGTACAGTGAGCTCCGCGTGAGGATGTTCGGGGACGTCGCGATCGTGACCGGCAGAGAGGTCACGACGGGGGTCGGAGTCTCGGGCGCGGGGAGGTTCACACACGTATGGGCCGCGCGGTCGGGAGAATGGCGGCTGGTCGCCATCCAGCGCACGGAAATCGCTGACGCGACGCCCGTCCGATGAGAGCCGGCCGCCGGACGCGGCCGCGCGCCGAAGGGAGGCCAGAGGTGTCGATCCGATCCCTCGTCGCGATGCTGGGCCTCGTCGCGCTCGCCGGAGCGGTGGCCGAGCTGCGGGGGCAGTCGGCCGCCGATCGCGATTACCGGCTGGTCCCGATCCATTCGATGTCGGAAGACGTCGAGATCCTTTCGGGCGATCCCGAGAAACCGGGAGAGCCCTTCGTCATCCGAATCCGGGAGCTTCCCGGAGGCATCATTCCGCCGCACAGGCATCCCGTCGACGAGAACATCACGGTGCTGCAGGGAACGCTGTACTTCGCGGTCGGTGAGAAGTTCGATCGCGGCGCGATGACGGAGCTGAAGGCCGGAAGCTACGCGTTCATCCCGGCAGGCCGCACCATGTTCGGGTGGACTCCCGAGGCGGCCATCGTCCAGGTTCACGGCGTCGGTCCCTTTCACATCCACTGGCGGGACGGGGCCGGCTGGCGCGACAAGCTCAAGACACTGGACGATCCCGATGCGGCGACGGTCTTCAAATTCAAAAAGGGCCAGGCGGTCGTCGCCAGGAGGGGCCGCGGGAAGATCCATCAGGGATACGACTCCGGGGAGATGATCGGCTACGAGATCGACGGCGACGACGGCATTCTCTTCGCGGCCGAGGAAGCGGACCTGAAGGCGGCGGAGAATCCGTGAATACGCTCTCCCGCGCGCGGCGCGGAGAGGCGCAGACACGAGGCGCTCGATGACCTTCGGAACACGCACCGTCGCTCTCGCTTTCTCCCTCGGGCTCGCCTCGGTGTCTCGGGGAGCGCCCGCATCGCCCCCGCCGACCGACCAGGCGCAGATCATCTCCGCCATGGAGACGATGTACGTCGCCCTCACCAACGACGACGACAAGCTGTTCCACAGCGTGGCGTCGCCGGCGTTCTACGCGTTCGACGGCGGCAAACGTTTCGAGGCGGACTCGCTGCTGCGGCTGATCAAGTCGGTCCACGCCGCGGGCCAGGTCTACGTGTGGCGGGTGACCGACCCCCAGGTTCGGACGTTCGGCGATGCGGCACTCATCACGTACGTCAATCGGGGATCCGTCCAGGATCGATCCGGAACGAAGCCGCTCGAATGGCTCGAATCCGCCGTCCTTCAAAAGCAGCAGGACGCCTGGCGGATCCTCTTCTTTCAGAGTACGCGCGTACCTTGAATTCGGGGCGGGACGAGACTCGATGAACAGCGCCGGCCGATCCAAGCCTCGATGGGCGCCCGCAATTCTTCCGTCCCTTTGCGCCGCGGCGCTGCTGGCGGCGTCTTCGCCGAACGAGCGGGTCGTCACGGATCCGGCGTCCGTGAGCTCGGCGTCGAACGCCGCGGCGCAGGCGGTGCCCATCAGCAAGCTCTACTACACGCGCAGCGTCGCCGGAGCGTCGTGGTCGCCCGACGGCCGGCAGCTCGTCTTCAGCACGAACCTGACGGGCCGGATGAACCTGTGGAAGGTCGCGGGGTCGGGGGGTTGGCCCATCCAATTGACGGAATCCTCGGATCGGCAGCTCGACGCGGTGTGGTCGCCCGACGGAAAGTGGATCGTCTACGAGCAGGACGCCGGCGGCGGCGAGATCTTCGACCTCTATGCGATTCCGAGCGACGGCGGCGATGCGGTGAACCTCACGAATACTCCCGACGTCTCGGAGGACACTCCCCGCTGGTCGCCCGACGGGAGCCGCCTCGCGCTCTCCTACCGGCCCAAGGAGTCGTCGAGCCAGGACATCGCCCTGATCGACTGGAAGTCTCGCGAGGTGCGCAACCTGACCAGGGAGCAGGCGAAGAATCGGGAGTGGGGCGAGGCGGTCTGGAGCCCCGACGGCAAGTCGATCTACGCCGATCGCTCGAACGCCGGAGAGACCGATTCCGACGTGTACCGCATCGACGTCGCGACGGCGCGGACCGAGAACCTGACGCCGCACGAGGGCGAGGTCGTCTATTCGATCTCCTCCGTGTCTCCCGACGGGCGCACGCTGCTCGTCACTTCGAACGCGAAGGGCGGGTACCAGAACGTCGGCCTCCTCGACGTCACGACCAAGGCTCTGAGCTGGGCCACGAGTCTCGAGTGGGACGCCCGGGCGGGAGACTTCTCACCCGGCGGCGAGAGCTTCACGTACTCGGTCAACGAGGATGGCCGGACGCGCGTCTTCCTCGCGAAGCGGTCGGGCGGCGCCGCCGCCGAGCTGCCTTTCCCGCCCGGCATCAACGTGGCCGCCGGCACCCCGACCTCCTTCTCCTCCGACGGGAAGAGCCTGCTCATCGCGCATCAGAGCTCGACCGAGCCCGCCGACTACTGGGTCTACGACGTCGCCCAGCGGCGGATCCGGCAGCTGACGATCTCGGCCGTCGCGGACCTGAATTCCTCCCGTCTTCCGCCGTCGCAGCTGGTGCACTACGAGACGTTCGACGGAAAGGTCATCAGCGCGTTCCTGTGGATGCCCTTCAACCTGAAGCGCGACGGCACCCATCCGGGCGTCGTCCTGCCGCACGGCGGTCCGACGGGACAGGTGACGGACGCGTTCAACCGGACGGCGGTCGCCCTCGCCTCGCGCGGGTACGTCTGCATCGCGCCGAACGTCCGCGGCTCGACCGGATACGGGATGGCCTTTCAGAAGGCCAACTTCCAGGACCTCGGCGGGGGAGACCTCCAGGACGAGGTCTACGCCGCGAGATTCCTGGCCGCGACCGGCTTCGTCGATGCGCGGAAGATCGGCATCACGGGAGGATCCTACGGCGGGTACATGGCCATGATGGCGATCGGCAGGACGCCCGACGTCTGGGCCGCCGCCGTCGAGCTGTTCGGCATCACCGACTGGCTGACGGAGCAGGCGCACGAGGAGCCGACCCTCCAGCAGTACGACCAGTCGCTTCTCGGAGATCCCGTGAAGGACCGCAAGGTCTACGAGGACGCCTCTCCCATCAAGTACTTCAAGGATGCGAAGGCTCCGCTCCTCGTACTCCAGGGCGCCAACGACATTCGCGATCCCACCGAGGAGGCCGAGCAGGCGGTGGCGGTCCTGAAGCAGTACGGCAAGGTCGTCGATGCGCACTACTACCCCGACGAGGGCCATGGGTTCGCGAAGCGAGAGAACCAGATCGACGCGCTGGAGCGCACGGTGGCGTGGTTCGACAAGTACCTGAAGGACGGACAGTGACGGCGTCTCTCGCGTCGTCAGCGCGGGAAGATCGCCGTGCCGGCAAGGACATCTCGGGGACGGGGCTCTACGCGAACACGTGGGCGAGGCGCGGCGGCCGTTGGCTCGTCGTGCACAGCGTCTTTCCGTAGCGGATTCAGCCTCGGGTCGCCCGGGGATAGTCTTGCGCGGTGCGGCCGCTTCGGTACTCCATCAACGTGACGCTGGACGGCTGCTGCGATCACCGCGTGATGATTCCGGACGAGGCTCTGCATCGGGCTCTGCATCGTCACGCGGCGGAGAACATCTCCCGCGCCGATGCCCTGCTCTTCGGACGAGTGACCTACGAGATGATGGAGGCCGCGTGGCGGGGACCGGCGCCCGCGACGGGAGCCGCGAGGCTCGCGTGGATGGAACCCTTCGCCCGCACGATCGACTCGGCGAAGAAATACGTCGTATCGAGCACCCTGGATCGTGTCGACTGGAACGCGGAGCTCGTGCGCGGGGATCTGGCGAAGGCCGTCCAGCGGCTCAAGCGGGAGCCCGGCGGGGGACTCTTCACGGGAGGCGTGAGGCTTCCCATGGCGCTGGCGGAGCTCGGACTCATCGACGAGTACGAGCTGATCGTGCACCCCAGGCTCGTGGGCCGCGGGCCCACATTGTTCGCCGGGCTGTCCAAGCCCGTCGACCTGAGGCTGGTGGGCCGGACGGAGCTCGGCTCGGGAACGGTGGCGATGCGCTATGAACCGCGACGGTAGTCGCTGCGGATCAGATTGCAGGGAGGAAGATCATGAGCCACATCACGGCAGCCGAACTGGAGCAGCTTCGCGACTCCTCGCGCGATCCTGTGGTGACCGACGGCGACAAGTACAGGGTCGTCCTCGAGAACGATCGCGTGAGAGTCCTCGAATATCGCGACTCCCCCGGACAGCGGACGTCGCCGCACTACCACCCGGACTACGTGTTGTGCGCGCTCAACGGGTTCACCCGCAAGTTCGTGGTCGCGGATGGGAAGGAAGCCGTTCGCGAGGTCCAGCCGGGACAGGTGGTTCCCGGCAAGGCGCACTCGCACATCGGGGAGAACGTCGGCTCGACCGACACGCACGTCCTGATCGTCGAGCTGAAGTGATCGGCCGCCCGCGGAGGAGGACGTCATGGACTGGGCGTCGTCCTGAAGTGAACGAATGACCTCGAACGTCGACCGGCTCGACGATCAGCTCAGGCGCGCGCTCGAGGGCGACGCGTGGCACGGGCCGGCGGTCCTCGAGCTCCTGGCCGGCGTCTCCGCGTCGCAGGCCGCCAGCCATCCGATCGACGGCGCGCACAGCATCTGGGAGCTCGTGCTTCACATCGCGAGCGACTACGACCTGGTCCTGCGAAGGATGTCGGGCGACGGGCGCCCGCTGACGGCTGCCGAGGACTGGCCTCCCTGTCCGCCCGCGTCCGAGGAGAACTGGGGGCGGGCGCTGGAGACTCTCCAAAGGCTCAACGAGAAGCTGCGGCAGGCCGTGCGAGAGTTTCCGGCGGAGCGGCTGGATGAAGGCCTCGTGTCCCAGTCTCCCTACACCGCGTACACGCAGTTCATCGGCATCACCCAGCACAACCTGTACCATGCCGGCCAGATCGCGCTGCTGAAGCGCGCGTTGGCCGCGCAAACGTCGCCGCCGGCGGCGGATCGCGGAGCCGGCTGGGGGGAGAGCATGGCGAGAGTCACCGGAATCGGCGGCGTCTTCTTCAAGAGCACGGGCGATCCCAAGGCCCTGGCGGCCTGGTACCAGAAGAATCTCGGAATGCCGATCGAGCCGTGGGGCGGCGCCGCACTGAGATGGCCGGAGGACAGGGGCTCGGACGGGGGCGTCACCGCGTGGCACGTCGCGAAGCACGACAGCCAGTGGTTCGCGCCGAGCAAAGCGCCCTTCATGATCAACTACCGGGTCGACGACCTCGACGCGCTGCTCGCGCAGCTGCGCGCGGGCGGAGTCGAGATCGTCAAGGGACCCGACGCCGACGACAACGGAAAGTTCGCGTGGATCATGGATCCGGACGGCAACAAGGTCGAGCTGTGGGAGCCCAAGAAAGGATGACGAGACCCATGACATCGATGCTCGCTCCGGCGTTCTGCCAGGTGGCCTGGGTCGTCCGGGACATCACGCGCGCCGAACGATTCTTCGTCGACGTGATCGGCGTCCCGCGCTTCCTGAAGATGGAGAACCTCGCCGCCCGGGATACGCAGGGCACGTATCTCGGAAGGCCCGGCAACTGGGTCTGCCATCTGTACATCGCCTATGCCGGCGACACGCAGATCGAGCTCATTCAGCCGGTGTCCGGCGACAGCATGTTCCAGGAGTCGCTGGACCGGCACGGCGATGCGGTCCAGCACGTGGCCTACTGGCTGGACGATACCGAATACGACGGCGCGGCCGACCGGTTGAAGTCCGCCGGCTACCCCGAGATTCAGGGCTTCCGGCTGCCCGTGGCGCGCGTCGGCTACTTCGACACGCGTCCCGCGATGGGCGTCGTGACGGAGATCGTCGGAGCCAGCAGGGAAGGCCACGAGTTCCGGGCCGCTCTCAAGTCCGGGAAGCTCTGATTCGCGGCGAACGGCGATGAGCGCGGAAGGCGAGCGAAACTTCATCCGGGCGCAGGGTTTTCCCGAGCCCGCGGCGGAGACCTGTCATCTCCAGTACTCCGCGCTCCTCTTCCAGCCGCGCCTCGTCGGGCTCGCGGTTCTGCTGGGCATAGTCCTGCAGGAGCCATGGGTCTTCTTCGCGCTCGCCGCGCTCCTCTGGTGGAGCGCTCTCCTCCCGCGCCTGAATCCGTTCGAGGCCGTGTACAACGCGATCGCATCGCGCCGGCCTGGCCGCGTCGCGCTCGCTCCGGCTCCGCCCCCGCGACGGTTCGCGCAGGGAATGGCGGGGAGCTTCGCGCTCGCGATCGGGATCGCCTCGACGTCGGGATCGAGAACGACGGCGTTCGTCCTCGAGGGGCTTCTGCTGGCGGCGATCTCGGCCCTGGCCCTGGGCGGCTTCTGCCTCGGCTCCTTCGTCTTTCATCTGCTTCGCGGCCGCGCCGCGTTCGCGATGCGGACTCTGCCCTGGGGCCGCGGAGCCTGACGTGTGCCTGAACGTCTTCCTCGCCGCCGATCGCCCGCTCCCCATCGTCGATTGGAACCCGGATGAGCCGGGTTTCCACGTCCGATCGGCATCGCCCCGGGAGACGGCCGCCATCCGGCATGCGGTTCGAGGACGGTACCTGTTCTACGCCGGATCCCACGACGGCTGCGGCTGCGGGTTTGTTCATCACTGGGCGTCGGCCGACGGGCACCTGTCGGCCGAGCCGCACCCCGGCCCGAAGAGAGAGTCCGCCGCTCGCTCGACGGCGAGTCTCGTCGACTACCTGAGGCGAACGGCGGCCGGCGGTCCCGTGGAGCTGTATTCGTGCTGGCAGGGGGACGAGGCCGCGCCTCCGCTCGCGGAAATCGCGCTCGCCCCGGATTCGCTCGACGTCTCGTCCTTCATGGTGCGCGAAGGAGAGCACGTCACGATCGGCCCGGCCGACTAGCCTCGCGGCGACACCCTCAGCAGAGGCAGGGTCCGGAAAAGCCGGCGGCTTCCCACGACGCCGGCGCCCGCGGCGAGGAGCAGCAGCATCTCCGTGGCATTGCGGAACCGCACCTCGCCGACCTCGATCACGCAGGAGACCGCGGCGTTGTAGAGGATCACGGCCATGCTCGCGAACCACAGGACCCAGGCGCGGTTGATCGCCTCGTTGAATCGCGCGCCGGACCACGCGAGCAGGCACCATGTTCCGAAGACGAACGACTCCACGGCGAGGGCGCCCATCACGAGGAAGTGGATCGCGGACCAGAGGAGCTGAGAGCCCTTTCCGCGCATCAACGGGAGATTCGCCGCCGCCGGAAAGGCGAACCTGGCGATCGACGTCGAGACGGCCTGCAGATACTGGAGCGGGTGCGCGAGGATGACGTGCGTCAGCTGCGCGCGGAAGAAGGGCTCCAGGTCGTCCCGCTTCATGTGACGTTCGAGGAGGATCTGGTCGTACGCCCGGTAGTGCGCCCATTCCACGGCGCGTCCGTGGACGTAGGCGTCGTTGCGCGCCTGAACGAACAGGCGCCTCATGATCGGATCCGGGATCTCGTCGTAGAGGTTCGGACAGAGATCCGCCAGGTTGAAGCCGAGAGTGCCGGTGGTTCCCGAGACGCCGAACCTGACCTCGTTGACCGCGGCGTAGCCGCCGACGAGAAGGGCCGTTCCGGCCACCAGGAGGAGGGCCTGGCGCGGCGAGAACGAGAACGTCTTCGTGCCCTTCCGCAGCAGGAGGAGGAGCAGCCCGAGCGCGACGGCCACCAGCAGAAACGTCGGCCTCGTCATCGCGGCGTACCCCAAGGCGAGCGAGGAGACGATCAACCACCCCGCGCCTCCGCGAACCAGGAAGCGCTGGAGGCACGCGACCGCGAGGACGACGCAGAACTGCGCGAGGTTCTCCGTCAGCACGTAAGCCGATCGATAGACGTACGGGGGAAGGAGACCGATCAGCCCCACGGCGACGGTCAGCGCCGTGCCCGCGCCGGCCGACCTCAGCGCCGCGCAGGCGAGATAGACCGAGGCGACCTGGAGGAGGAGCTGGACCAGGAAGAGGAGGCGCGTGGGACCCTGCGCGGCGCCGACGGCGCCCAGGAGGAGCGGGTATCCCGGAGTCCGCACGTTCGGCGGAGCCTGGCCGATCTCGCCGAGGTGGCGGGCCGCCGTGAGGTACCCGGACGAGTCCGCCGCGAGGACCGGCGCCTCGGGCCAGGCGCGCAGATAGACGGCGACCGCGAGCGCCGAAGGCAAGAGCAGAATTCCCACCCAGAGCCATCGCCCCTTCAGGATCGCCGCACCCCCGCCGGGATCTTACCCGCGCCTCCCGACACACTCCCGGTTGCGGGCATCGAGCGTAAGATGCCCGCCGAGGCGAGGCCATGACGCTGCTGTCGTCCCGCTGGACACCACTGTTCAAGTTCGTCCTTCCGGCCCTGTTCGGAACGGTGTTGGGCTACGTGACGGCATTGATGTTTCTCGATCCGGGCCGTGTGCGCATGAAGGGCGGAGGTGCACCGGCGCCATGGGACAAGTGGCTCTTCCTGGGATTCCTGATCGCCGGGTGCTTCGTCTGTGCGCGCGCCGCGGCGCTGAAGCGCGTCGAATTCGACGATCGGTCTCTTCGAATCTCGAATTTCTGGCGGAGCATCCAGATTCCGCTCGGGCAGATCCGATCCGGGGGCTTCGAGGACGCGGAGGCCGCAATCGGTCTGGCCGTCGGACCCGTCGCGCTCGTCGAGCGGCGTCCTTTCGTGAGACTGATCTTCGAGAGGGACACGCCGTTCGGCCGCTTCGTCGAGTTCCTTCCGAGATCGAAGGAGGCTCTCGACCGGCTTCGCGCGCGTCTCGGATGGGAGCGCGCCGATCCCGAGGTGAGCGAGCTCGCCGAGGAGCTGCGGGGTCGAGGGACCGTCTAGATCGGAGGCCGCATGGAAACGAATCGCCGGAAGGGTCAGGCGCTCCTCGTTCTCGGCATGGCCGCGGTGGCGGCCTCGACGATCCTGAGGCGTTACGGCCTCGACTTCCTGTCGGGAGTCTGCCTGGGGATCTCCCTCGCGTCCTTCTTCCTCGGGTTCAGGGCGTTTTACCGGCGATGAGCGCCCTCGGGGAGACGAGACCGTAATATCCTCGGCTTCGAAAATCCCGTGAGTCCGTCTCCTCCGGTCGACCAAGGCGCGATCGAGCGCGACGACCCGGTGGTCGTGTATCGAACGAGCACTCTGCTCGAAGCCGACATGGTCGCCGGGGCGCTGGACCGCGCTCACATCCCGTTCTTCCGGCGCGTCGAGTCGCTCGGCGGACTCTCGACCGCGATGCCGGTCAGTCCTCCGCCAGGCCTGTTTCCCGGCAGCTTCTGTGTCGTCGCGGTACCGGGCCGATTCGCTGACCGCGCGGCGCGGTTCATCGCGAAGCTGCCCGTGACGCAGCGGCTCCCCGCGACGGGCCGCATGCCGGGCGTGCGGGACGTGTTCCAGGGCTGGACGTGGCTCTTCGTCCTGGCGATCCTCCTGGCCCTGGCGTGGACGATCTTCCGGATGTACGCGAGCGGCCCATGAAGCTCGGCGAGTGGCCAGGGTTCGTGGGGCTGCGCGTCGTGATGCTCTGGGTGGTCCTCGTCTTCGTCGTCTTCTTCTGGCGCCACTACTGGACCGTCGCGCGAGCCGTGGCGGACGAGGGGACGGCCGAGCATTTCTCCCTCGGGGCTCCGCTCCTGGTCGCCTTCGGTCCGCCGCTCCTCTTCGCGGTCGGCTACGGGCTCTGGAGGCGACGGCGGTCGACGAGAGGCGGCATGGCGAGGCCGGCGCGTTGAAGTCCGTCGCTCGCGACGCGCGGCGGATCGCAACGCTGTCCGCGGCCTGTCTGCTCGGCGCCTCCTTCCTGACCGCGCAGCCGCGTCCGCGGGCGCGCGACCTGGGCATCGCGCCCGGCGTCTTTCCGCCGGGACGTCTCGACGCGATCACCGACGTCGAGGGAGTGCTCGTGGGACACACGACGCTCCTCGAGGGCGACGCGGTCCGGACGGGCGTGACCGCGATCCTCCCGCACGGCGGGAACCTCTTCCAGGACAAGGTCGCGGGCGCCGTGTTCGTCGGCAACGCGTTCGGCAAGCTCGCCGGTTCGACGCAGGTCAACGAGCTCGGCACGATCGAGACGCCCATCGTGCTGACGAACACGCTGAGCGTCGGGACCGCGGTGGACGCGGTCGTGCGCTGGGTTCTCAGGCAGCCCGGAAACGAAGACGTGCGTTCGGTCAACGCGCTCGTCGGCGAGACGAACGACGGGGGTCTGAACGACATCCGCGGATTCGCCGTCACGCGAAAGCACGTCGTCGACGCGATCGAAGGGGCGAAGAGCGGCCCGGTCGCGGAGGGCAGCGTGGGCGCCGGCACCGGAACGATGGCCTTCGGCTGGAAGGGAGGCATCGGCACGTCTTCGCGGAAGGTGCCGGCCGGGTACGTCGTGGGCGTTCTCGTCCAGACGAACTTCGGAGGCCACCTCACGATCGCCGGGGTGCCGATCGACGCCTCTCTGCGGCCTTCGAATGCGGTTTCGCGTTTCGGCGGCTCGCCGGCGGCGCGGGACCCGGCCGACGGGTCCTGCATGATCGTCGTCGCGACGGACGCGCCTCTGGATGCCCGCGACCTGCGCCGCCTGGCTGCGCGGGGGGTCTTCGGCCTGGCCCGCACGGGCTCGTCCTACAGCAACGGAAGCGGCGACTTCGCCATCGCCTTCTCGACGTCGCCGGAGATGCGCAGCCGCTTCGGCGAGACCGAGCCCCGCACGCGGCGCATCCTGCCGACGGACGCCGTCTCGCCGCTGTTCGATGCGGTGCTCGAGGCGACCGAGGAGGCCGTGTACAACTCGCTCTTCCAGGCGACGACGGTCACGTCGAAGTTCGGGACCGCGGAAGCCATTCCGGTGGATCGTGTCCGGGAGCTGTTGCCGAAGTGACCCGGGTGCTCACGCCGCCCGCAGGGCAGTCGAGAGAGGAAGGGATGGCAAGATGGCCAGTCACACCGTGTCGATCATCTGGTACGCCGTCATTGCGCTCGTGCTCGCCAACCTCCTGTACGGCATGGTCAAGAGACGGAGATCCCGTTAGGGTGGCGTGTCTGCCCGACTGATGATCTTCTAGCTCGCTCATGGGGCGGGAGAGGCGAGTCGGTCGCGAGGAAGCGAAGGAAGCGCTGGACGCCGCGAGCCAGGACCCCGACCTGCTGCGGCGCCTCCTTCGCGCGAAGGATCGGATGGACGCGGCCTCGGACGAGGCCTGGCCGGTCCGCCGACTCGCCGGCGTGAGCGGCGTCTCCGAGGCGCACTTCGCACGGTCGTTCCGGGACGCCTTCGGAGTCCCGCCGCACCGCTATCTCCTCACGCGCCGCATCGAGCGGGCCGCGGCGCTCCTGCGCGAGAGCGACCTCTCCATCACCGACATCGCCTTTCGCACGGGATGGGAGAGCCTCGGCACGTTCGGGCGGACGTTCCGCGACGTGACGGGCGAGAGCCCGACGACGGTCCGCCGGCGCGCGAAGGCGTCGGCGCCCGAGCTCGAGCGGGTCCCCGCCTGCGTCGTCAAGGCCGCGCACCGCCCCGACCTCAGAATCGCAGTTTCGGAGAAGCGGCGCCGGGCGGCGGTCGCTATAAACGGGTCTCGGAGAAAGGGGGCCCGATGAGCCAGGGAGTGGAAGTCGCCGGTGTCTACGTGAGGGATCAGGAGGAGGCGCTCGCCTTCTACGTCGAGAAGCTGGGGTTCCGCGTTCACACGGACGTGAAGAACGGCGACTATCGCTGGCTCACCGTGCAGCACCCGGACCAGCCGTCGTTCCAGCTCGGACTGTTCGCGCCGGGACCTCCGGTGCTCGACCCGGCGACGGCGCAGTCGGTGCGCGCGATCGTCGCCAAGGGCGCGATGCCGCCGCTCGTGCTGATCGTGGACGACTGCCGCGCCGCCTACGGCCGGATGCGCTCGCGCGGCGTCGAGTTCACCCAGGAGCCCGTGGACCGTTACGGGACGGTCGACGCGGGATTCCGCGATCCGTCCGGGAATGGATGGAAGATGATCCAGGCGCGCCGATGACCCCGCGAGGCACGGAGCGCCGGAGATCGGAGCCCCCGCGACGTAAGGAGCGCCGGGGACCGGAGGTTAGCCCCCGCGACGCCAGGAGCGCCGGGGACCGGAAGTGAGGACCCCGCGACGCCAGGAGCGCCGGGGACCGGAGGCGAAATGAAAGGCGGAGGGATTCCGAAGGGCAAGACGGCCTCCCAGATGATCGACGGGAGGATCGCGGAATACGCCGACTGGCGGGGCGAGACGCTCGGCCGGCTGCGCGCGCTGATCAAGGCCGCCGATCCCGGCGTCGTGGAGGAGTGGAAGTGGGGAGTTCCCGTGTGGACCCACGACGGGATCCTCAGCACCGGAGAGGTGTACAAGAAGGTCGTCAAGATGACGTTCGCGAAGGGCGCGTCGCTCGAGGACCCCTCGAAGCTCTTCAACTCGAGCCTCGAGGGAAACACGCGCCGCGCCATCGACTTCCACGAGGGCGAGAAGATCGACGAGAAGGCGCTGAAGGCGCTCATCCGCGAGGCCGTGGCTCTGAACCAGGCGATGAAGAAGGGCTGAGGGCCAATCTCCATGCGACAGGAGGGTGACGACTGAAGCATCGCCGAGTCATCGTCCACATCGCCGCGAGCGCCGACGGCTACATCGCCGGTCCCGGCGGCGAGCTCGAGTGGCTGACGTCCCGTCCGGCTCCGAAGGGCTTCTATGGGATCGATGCCTTCATGAAGAGCGTGGACACCCTGCTGATGGGTCGCGAGACTTACGAGGCGGGCCTGCGCCTGGGAGGGACGTTCGATCCGAAGCGGAAGACCTACGTCTTCTCGCACAAAGAACCCCCGGCAAACGTGCCTCGGGGAGTCGAGTTCGTGAGCGGCGACGTCTCGGAGTTCGTGGGGCGCCTGCGCGAGCGGAACGGCAAGGACATCTGGCTGATGGGCGGCGGCGAGCTCATCGCGTCGTTTCTCGACGCGGGCGCCATCGACGAGTTCGTCGTCAGCGTCGTCCCGGTCTTCATCGGAGACGGCATCCCGCTGATCGCGCGCCGCTCCCGCCACGCGGCGCTGGAGCTGCTGTCGACCGAGCGCTTCGAGGACGGGCTCGTGCAGCTGCGATATCGCGTCACCGGGCCGGGACCACCGGCGTCGGCTCCCGGGAAGGAGCGGGCGCGTCCGAGTCGGCGAACACGTAGCGCGGATAGCTCGTCTGCGCCTTCTCCGCCTTCCGGAGGTCGACGTCCAACGTCGCGAAGGGCTCGGCGGCCGAGGTGAAGGCGAGGAGCGCGCCGGACGGATCGATGATCCATCCGCCTCCTCCGCAGGCGCCGCTCGGGTCGACGCGATTCGAGGAGAGGCTGAACGCTCCCGAGCGCACCGCGGCCACCGTCCCCAAGGCCAGCCACGTCTCCGTCGTCTCGAGCGCGGTCGCGCGCGGGGACAGCAGCAGGTCGACACCGAGCGCGGCGTAGGCGCCGTAGGTCTCGAGCGCCCACAGCTCGCTACAGACGTTGACGCCGAAGGACGCCGGGCCGGCGTGGAACGCGGGAAATTCCGGATCGCCCCGGTCGAACCACGTCGCCTCCCACGTTCCCGGCTCTTCGGGCATGAAGTACTTGCTGCGCAGCGGGTGAATGCCGACGTCGCCGCCGGTGTACGACCGGAGCCAGGCCTGGTTGAGACGGCGGCCGCCGGAGCACCAGGGACGAGTGCCGACGACGTGCTCGACCTGCAGCTCCGGGAGGCGGCGGAGCCATTCGTCGGACAGGGCCTCGATCGCGCTCCATCGGGCGGAATCGAAGCGGTCCGACTCCCAGACCGGTTCCACCATCGCGAGCTCCGGGAGCAGCACGAGCTCCGACCGGTGCGCGCGGGTGTGCTCGCAGAGCGCCGCCCAGGCGGCGGCGAGGGCCTCGGGCTCGTGCGGCAGCTCGCAGACGGTGACGCGCATGGTTTCTCCAGCCGTCCCTACCAGACGCGGACGCGCTCGGACGGCTCGAGGTACAGCCGCTGGCCGCGGACCACGTCGAAGGCCTCGTACCACGCGTCGACGTTGCGGACGGTGTCCATGCGGTACATCTCCGGCGTGTGGTCGCTCGCGGCGGCCGCGCGCAGGGCCGTGTCGTCGAGCTTCGCGCCGAAGGCCTGGGCGAACGCGATGAAGAAGTCGCGGTCCTCTCCGCGGACGAAGTCCGGCTCGGCCGCGTTCGCGCCGAGAGACTTGCGGTACGCCTCGAACGCGGCGGTCAGACCGGCCAGGTCGGCGACGTTCTCGGTCCTTCCGGCGCGTCCGTCGACGTGGAGCCCGGGGAGCGGCTCGTACGCCGAGAACTGCCGGACGATCGGATCGGCGGCCGCCTCGAAGCGCGAGAGATCCTCCGCCGTCCACCAGCGGCGCATCCGGCCATCCGGGTCGTAGTCGGCGCCCAGCACGTCGACGAAGTGGCTCATGTCGTGGCCGATGATCGCGCCGATGGCGCCGTACGTCGCGGCATTCGAGGCGGTCGAGACGTACTTGGGGGGCTGCAGGAGCGCCGCCGCGAACTCGTAGGCGTTCTGCTGGAAGACGAGGACGGCGCCCACGGTCTGCGGCGTCAGGACCCACTCGTGCGGGTCGTAGGGCCGCTCGAGCCGGGCCAGGGCGAGGCGGCGGGCCCGCTCGCCGACTCTCTGCGCGTTGCCGAATGCGTCTCCGGGATCGACGCGCAGATCGCTCCAGTCCTCCCAGGTCTCGGGGTAGCCGATGCCCACGTAGAGCGCGTCGAGCTTGGCGAGGGCGGTCTTGCGGCTGGCCGGCGAGAGCCAGGGGACGCGCGCCGCGTGCTCGCGGAACGCGGCCGCCACGTTCGCGATGACGGCGCGGACTCGATCCTTCTGCGCCGCCGAGAAGTAGCGCTCCGCGTAGAGCTGCCCGACGGCGCCGCCCAGCGCGGCCTGCGTCGCGGCGAGGGCGCGCTCGTCGCGCTTGCCTCGCTCCCCGTGGAGCTCCGCGGACGCGGCGGAGATCTCGCGCGGCAGCACGCTCGCGGCGTCGTCGATCGCGTGGAAGCGGAGGTAGTCCTTCCACGCGTCGAGCGGTTGCGATCCGACGAGCGCCGCGACGCCCTTCAGAGCCGACGGCTGCCAGGCGACGATCGCGGTCTGACCGTCGAGGCCGGCGGCGGAGAGGAACGCGTCCCAGTCCATTCCGGGCGCCTCGCGGCCGAAGTCCGCGCGCGACCAGAGGTGGTCCGCGTTGGCGTCGAGCGCCGACTCCTTGTCGGTCGCGTGGGTGCGTGCCAGGGCCGTCTCGAAGGCGAGGACCGAATCGGCGCGCTCCTCCGCGCGGTCGATCCCGGCGCGCTCGAACAGGCCCGCCATGGCGGTCCGGCAGCGGGCGCGCCGCTCGGCGGCGGCGGGCTCCCCGCTCAGATAGGCGTCGCGGTCGCCGAGCGAGAGGCCGCCCTGGACGAGGAAGGCCGAGTCGCTCTTCTCTCCGTGGGTGCCGTGCTCGACGGAGAGTCCCAGGATCGACGACGATGCGTAGACGCCGAAGTTGAGCGGATCCACGTCGGCGCGCATCGTGGCCCCGAGGAAGCGCGTGAGCGCGAGCCGGTCGCCGATGCGGTCGATCCGCTGGAGCGCCGGCGCGAGAGGGGCGGTGCCCCTCGCCTCGATCGCCGCCTCGTTCGCGAACGCGGCGCGGAAGTCCGCCACCTTCCGCGCGAGGGAGCCCGTGGGCGCGGAGGCGGCGTCGTCGAAGATCGCCGCGAGCTGGCGGCGGGTGAGCGCGTTGATCTCGTCGCGGACCGACCAGCGGTCCCTGCCGGCCGGGATGACCGCCGCCTTGAGCCACGCGCCGTTGGCGTAGCCGAAGAAGTCGTCGCCCGGCGAGATCGCGGGGTCGACGGTGGTTTCCAGCCTGGACGGAGGCCGCCCGCCGCCGCTCAGCGTCCTCGCGAACCCGCGGGGGGCCGTAAGCGGCCAGAAGGACGGCGCCAGCAACGCCAGGAAGACCGGCAGTCGTCGCAAGAATGGATGAGAGCCCATGCCCGACCTCGCTTCCCGGTGATACCGTTTCGATCAGGAAACGCCAACCGATGTCAGGCGCGAATGTAGCGGCCCCGCTTCACGTTGTCGCATCGAGGACCGACAAGTTTCGATCGTTTTCGGACAAATGATCACGCGCGCCCGGCCGCTCGACGTCCTCTTCGTGATCGTGCCGCACTCCCTGCTGCTCGACCTCGCCGGTCCCGCCGAGGCGTTCCGCCTGGCGAACTGGCACCGCGAGCTCCGCGGCCTTCCGCCGCGCTTCCACCTGCGCTACGCCGCGCCGGCGGAATCGCTGGAGACGCTGGAGACCTCCGTCGGGATCTCGATCACGGGCCTGGAGCCGCTGCCCGAAACGCTCGCGGAGGACACGTGGGTCGTCGTCGTGGGTCAGCCGACGAAGCACCTCGGCGAGCCCACGCCCGCGGTCCTGGCGGCGGCGCGCTGGCTGAACGAGCAGCTTCGCGAGGCGCTGCTGGGCCACGCGTCCACGGCGCCTTCGTCGGGCTCCTCGGGACTGCGCCTTGTGACGATCTGCTCCGGAACGCTCCTCGCCGCGCGCGCCGGCCTGCTGGGCGGCCGGCGTTGCACGACGCACCACGAGCTGCTGCGCAAGCTGCGCGTGCTGGCGCCGCGGGCGAGGGTCATCGACAACCGCGTCTTCGTCGTGGACGGGCCGCTCGCGTCGAGCGCCGGGATCACGGCGGGGATCGACGTCGCGCTGCACCTCATCGCCGAGGAGTGCGGCGACGCGCTCGCGGCGAGCGTCGCCGAGGACATGGTCGTCTACCTCCGCCGTTCGGACCGGGATCCCGAGCAGTCGCCCTACGGAATCCACCGCGGGCATCTCCACACGACGGTGCATCGCGTGCAGGACGCGATCCTGAACGAGCCCGAGCGGAACTGGAACATGGCGTCGCTCGCCGAGGCCGGGCACACGGCACAGCGGCATCTGCTGCGGCTCTTCCTCGAGCACGCGCGCGTGTCGCCGCTCCAGTACCTCCAGGCGATCCGCCTCGAGCGCGCGAGGCAAGCGCTCGAGCACGGCGCCAGCGTGACGCGCGCGGCGGAGTTCGGCGGCTTCCGCTCGGCCCTCCAGATGCGCAGGGCCTGGAGCCGCCAGTGGGGAGGATCGCCTCGAGACGCGCGAAAGACGCAAGGCGCTCGTCAGTCCGAGCGCGGCCGGCCGGCGGTGAAGGCGAGGCTGGCGGCCGGCGAGAGGTGTCGATGAGACGGCTCGTCATCGGTCTTTTCTGCGCGGCGGGCGGATACCTCCTCGGGGCCTTCGTCGGCTACGGACTCATCACGTGGCTCTCGAGCAACGCGCACGATCGCTCCGTCGAGGCGGCGATGACCGGCGCGTTCGTGTGCGGCCCGATCGGGGCCCTGATCGGCTTCTTCGCGGCGTTCGTCCTCGGCCGCCGGCGCCGGGCGCCGCCCGCGGAAGGGGAGGCCTGATGCTGCCGAAGCCGCTCATCGCGATGATCGTCGCGGATACTGCCGTACTCGCGGTGTTCACGGCGATCGTGATCTTCCGCGTCCTGCCGCCGATGCAGGTGCTCTACGTGCTGATCCCAGTCACTCTGATCGTCGACGGCGTGTGCCTCGTATGGCTCATGCGGTCGCGCCGGAGCGTTGGGAGACGCCCCGGGGAAAACTCTTCCGAGGTGAGACCGCGATGAGGCGCACGGTGCGATTCGAGGCCGAGATTCTCGACGGCCACAAGGGGCTCGCCTTCGAGCTTCCGTTCAGCCCGTCGACGCGGTGGGGGGTCGCGGAGGCGGCTCTGTGGCCCGGGCGGCGCGGGTACCGCGTGAAGGGGTCCATGAACGCCGTGCGGTTCGAGAGCGTCGTGGTCCCGCGCGCGAGGCGCTTCTGGGTTCTCGTCACCGGCGAGATGAAGAAGGCCGGGCGCCTGAGGGCGGGATCGTCCGTCGCGGTCTCGATCGGGCCGCTCGACTGACGCGGCGGCATGAACTACGGTGATCAAGGCCGACATCGGCGATCCCCGCGCCCGCTCCTTCGTCTTCGACGCGCAGAAGACGATGTACGGCGGCCGGCGCATCGCGAAGGGGGACACGATCTTCCTCTTCGCGAGCGAGAACGAGGGCGGTGACGGTCTGATCGCGAGCGGGGTCGTCACCGCGGCCCGGGCGATTCCCAGGAAGAGAGGCGTCGCCCGGCAGACGCCGCGCGTCAGCATCGAGGTCCGGCGCACGGCGGCTTCGAAGCGGAGGCTGGGTCGGCGGGAGCTCAAGCCATTCTCCGACTGGAAGGACGGGAGGCCGCAGACCGAGCTCAACTTCAAGTTCTATCGCCAGGCGACGAACAAGATCGGCGGCATCTCCGACGACGCGGCGGCGTTTCTCGAGGCGTTCTTCTGACACAGGAGGCGGAATGGCTCCCATCGAGCAGGAACAGGTCGACGCGAACGTCAAGTTCCGGCGGCTGGAGGAGCGCCCATGAACGCGAACGCGCGATTCACGATCCGAAGCTGGGACGAGAAGCCCTACAGCGAGGGACCGGACCAGCCGAAGCTCACGAGGGCCGCGGTCGCCAAGACGTACACCGGCGACATCGACGGGGAGGCGCACGCCGAGTACCTCATGATGTACCGCGGCGACGGAACGGCGAGCTTCGTCGGTCTCGAGAGATTCGCCGGACGGCTGGCCGGCCGAGCCGGGAGCTTCGTGCTTCAGCGGACCGGAGTCTTCGAGGGCGGGCAGGCGAAGGAGTCCTATGTCGTGATCCCGGGATCCGCGACCGGCGAGCTGCGCGGTCTGACCGGCGAGGGATCCTCGTCCCTCGGTCACGGCAAGGACTATCCCTTCGCGTTGAGCTTCCAGCTGTGAGCCCGAGGCGCCTCGTCCTCGCGGTCCCGCTCGTCGCGGTCCTCGTCCTCGCGTCAGGCTGCACGACCGTCGCTCAGGTCACGACGCTGTCGAATCCCGCGTGCCGCGACACGCTGCGCGTCGCCCTCGCGAAGGTCCTGCAGGCCGAAGGCGAGAACGCCCCCGTCGCCGAGCGGCTGGCCGAGTCCTCGACCGCGGCGCTGCAGGCGGGCGATCTGGGACCGCGGCCCTTCCTGATCGCCTCGTCCTCCGGTGTCGACTACTCCTTCTTCGTCGAGAAGAAGGGCGCGAGGTGCCTGCTGCGACTCTACGGCCGCCAGAAGGGCTTCGTCTCCTACACCAACAACCTCACGTACATCGCGACGGAGCCGCTGGCGCCGTGCGAGTGCGCGGAGTGACGAGCTCGTCGCGATCATGGAGCTCCGCGCACACGATCCTCGTCGGTCCGCGCGTCTTTCGGCTCCGAGGACGCGTCTGACGCCGGTCGCCGTCCGCTTCGCGCTCGCGGCCGCCCTCGCCCTGACCCTCGGCGCCGGCGAGCGGGCGATGACGAGCTGGAACGGCCTTCTCGTCGAGACGCCGGAGCCCGGCCGCCGCGATCCGGACTTCTTCAACCGCGACAACACGATCTACGTTCCCGGAAGCGAGTTCGTGTACGCGTACACGATTCGCAAGGGAGGACGCGAGGTCTATTGCCGGACCGACGCGGCCGGCGATCCCGCGACCAGGAAGTGGAGCTTCGTCGAGCGTGCGGCGATCGATCCGCTGACCATCCGGTACGTGGGATTCCGCGTGCTCCCGGGGTACGGCGGGATGGACGACCTCTTTCCGGACTACGCGCAGACCGTGATCGAGCAGAGATACTGGTCGTCGGACCGGAACCTGCTCTTCGACGGGACGACTGGCCTCGTCGAGAACGCGGCGAACGTGTGGATCCATCCGTTCCGGGGGAAGTACTTCTCGGTGACGGAGTTCAGCCCGTTTCCGTTTGCGAAGCTTCCCCTGACGAAGGGAAAGACCTGGGAGTGGCGCCTCGACGACATCGACAGCCGGTGGTCGGATCCGCGCATCGTCGAGTACGAGGGCAGGGTCGCGGCGCGATACTCCTACCGGGTCGCGGGCACCGAGACGCTCGCGACGGCGATCGGGAATCTCGAGTGCACGATCATCGACGGGACGGCCCGAAATCGACTGGGCTCGGCGCGGCTGCGAACCCACTTTCATCCGAAGTACGGGTTCGTGCGGCTGGACTACCGCAACCTCGACGGCAGCCGGATCATCCTCGAGCTGACCAGCGTGACCGGACCAGGACCGAACGCCCGGTGAAGGAAGCGTCCGGCGCCCGCTGGAGGACCGCGTGACGAGCCTGGCCGATCCCTCGGCGGAGCCCGTCCGCGATCCCGCGGCGACCTTCGAATGGCGTCTCGCGCTCGAATCCCTCCGCCGGCCCTATCCGCTGAACCTCCGCACCGCCTTGCCCATGGCGGCGCTGATCGCGCTCGTCCCCTTCTACATCTTCATCGCCGAGCTGATGCCTGGCCGAAGGCTCCACGCCCCCGAGATCGCGCTCGATCGGCGCGTGCCGCTGCGGCCGGCGTATGCCCTCGTGTACGGCGCGCTCTATCTCTTCCTGATCCTGCTGCCGGTGCTCGTCGTTCGCCAGGAGGAGCTGATCCGCCGCACGCTGTGGACCTATCTCGCGGTGTGGATCGCGGCCTACGTCTTCTTCTTCCTGTACCCGACGGCCGCGCCTCGGCCCGCCCGCGTCGCGGGCTCGGGGTTCGCGGTATGGGGGCTGCGCTTCCTGTACGAGGCCGATCCGCCGTACAACTGCTTCCCGTCGCTCCTCCACGTCGCGCACTCGTTCGTGTCGGCGATCGCGAGCCGGAGGGTGCACCGCGGGCTCGGCCTCGCCGCGACGGGCTGCGCCGCCCTCGTCGGGATCTCGACGCTCTTCACGAAGCAGCACTACGTGCTGGACGTGATCGCGGGATTCCTGCTCGCCGCGGCCGCGGCCCTCGTCTTCCTGCGCGGAGCGCCCGGCGCGGTGCCGGAGCTCGACCGCCGCGCGGCGCCGGCCCTCGCGGTGGGCGTGATCGCGATCCTCGCGCTCGTCGCGGCCTGTTTCTGGATAGCATACGCGGTCACCGGAGGAACCTGAGACGCCATGCCGATCGTGACGCTGACGGTCCGGAGACCGAAGCCGGCGGAGTTCAAGTCCACGGTCCTCGACGCCGTCCACGCCGCGCTGGTCGCGTCGGGCGTGCCGGAGACGGACCTCTTCCAGCGGGTCGTCGAACTCGACCGCGACGACTTCCGTTATCACCCGAGCTATCCGGACCTCCAGCGCAACCGCTCGGACGACTTCGCGCTCGTCGAGATCCTGTGGTCGGCCGGGCGGAGCGTGAAGGTCAAGAAGAAGCTGCTCGGCGAGCTCATGAGCCGCCTCTCCGCCGCCGGGCTCGACCCCGAGAACGTCATGGTCGTGTTCGTGGAGACGACCTGGGAGAACTGGTCGTTCGGCGGCGGCCGACTCATCCACACGTAGCGGGCGATCGCCGGCGCGATGGTTCTCCTCCGCATCGAGCACGTCCAGCTCGCGATGCCCCGCGGCGAGGAGGATCGGGCGCGCGCGTTCTACTCCGGTCTTCTCGGGATCCCCGAGGTCCCGAAGCCTCCCGCTCTCGCCGCACGCGGCGGGGTCTGGTTCGAGGGCGGCGGCGTGAAGGTCCACCTCGGCGTCGAGTCGGACTTCCGCGCGGCGAAGAAGGCACATCCCGCGTTTCTCGTGCGCGACCTTCCGGGCCTCGCCGAGCGGCTGCGCGCCGCGGGAGTGACGGTGATCGACGACGGCCTGCTGCCGGGATATCGGCGGATCTACGCGGAGGACCCGTTCGGCAACCGGCTCGAGCTCATGGAGGCGGACGAGTGAGGGCCGCCGGGAAGCCCGAAGACCCGGACGTCTGCGCCGCTCTTCGAAGGCGCCCGTGAGCTCCATGCCGGCCGGGGGAGTCGAGATCGTCTTCGCGCCGATCGCCTTCGGCTCCGAGGACTACGAGTGCGAGCGCCGGCTTCGCGACGAGGTCCTGCGCCGGCCGCTCGGCCTCTCGCTCGACGACGAGGACTCGAGCACGGAGAGAGACCAGCTTCACTTCGGTCTCTTCCTGGGACGCGAGCTCGTCGCGTGCGTCATCGCGGCTCCGGTCTCCGGAAGCGAGGCCAGAATCCGCCAGATGGCCGTCTCTCCGGAGCACCAGGGACGGGGGCTCGGACGGAGGCTGCTCGACGCGGTCGAACGCGAGCTCCGGGGGCGAGGTTACCGAAAGCTCCACCTCGGCGCGCGCTCCAGCGCCGCGGGCTTCTACGAGAAGCTGGGCTACGCGGCCGTCGGCGGCGCCTACGTCAGCGTGACCGTCCCGCATCTCCGCATGGAGAAGACGCTGTGAGTCGCACCGCCGCCGCGCGATCCACGCTGCGGATCCGCGTGAAGCCGAATGCTCGCTCGGCGTCGCTCGAGCAGCAGCCGGACGGCTCCTGGACGGCGACGCTGAAGTCGCCGCCGGTGGACGGGAGGGCGAACGCGGAGCTGATCGCGCTCGTCGCGAGCCGGTTCCGCTGTCCGAAAGGCGCCGTGACGATCCGCGCCGGCCGCTCCGGGCGGATGAAGCTCGTCACGGTCGAGACGGCATGAGCTCCGCCGGCGGCGCCGGAGACGCGCTTCGCGCCAGCATTCTCGGCGCCTGGTCGACGAGCCACCGCACCACGATCAAGCTGATCGAGTCCCTGCCCGACGCGGTGTGGAGCGCCGCGATCCCGGGCGCGCCGCGGCGCACGGTTCAGTCGCTCGCGGGCCACCTCCACAACAGCCGCTGCATGTGGCTCAAGACCCTGGGCCGCCCGCTCGGCCTGAGGGTCCCGGCTTCCGTGGACCGCCGCAGGGTGACCCGAGCGCAGCTCGTGCGGGCGCTGAAGGAGAGCGGACGCGCCATGGCGGAGCTCCTCGCGCTGGGCCTCGACCGCGGCGGCCGGATCCCGCCGACGCCGGCCTACCGGTGGAGGAACCTGCCGCTCGACGTCGGCCACGTGCTGGCGTACTTCGCGGCGCACGAGGGCCACCACCGCGGACAGCTCGTGCTCGTCGCCCGCCAGCTGGGGCATCGGCTTCCGAGCGGGGCGACGGCGGAGCTGTGGCAGTGGACGCGGCGCGTGAAGGAGGCCGAGGCCGAGCGGAGATCGCGTGCTCCGCGTCGTCGGCGGAAGAGTTAGGCTCCGACGCATGAAGGCCTTCGTCATCGGTCTCCTCCTCGGGCTCCTGTTCATCCTCCTCGTCCACACCATTCCGCCGCAGCCCGCCCGGCAGATCATCGCGCTCGTCCTCGCGTTCACCGCGTGCACCTACGCGGGCGCGCTCCTGGCGCAGGAGACCTCGCCGCCATTCGCCCTCGCGGAGCTTCTGGTCGCCGCCGTCGTGCTCGCGCTCGCGGTCGTGGGTCTGCGCGCCTCGACGACGTCCCTCGCCGCGGGCTATCTGCTGCACGGCGTCTGGGATCTCCTGCATCACCCGCGCGGCGTGCCCACCCGGGTCGTGCGCTGGTTCCCACCCGCGTGCGCGGCGTTCGACTTCGTCGTCGCGGTCGCGCTCCTCATCGGTCCCTGGAGGCCGATGGCCTGAGGATCCCGCGCTTCCCGGGATCCCGGAGGTCCCGACGCGTGTATAAGGAGATCCCATGGCACGATTCCTCATCGAGGTCCCTCACGAGGCGGAGCGCATCGCCTGCGCGCGCGTGGTCCAGGTGTTCCAACAGACGGGATCGCACTACCTGACCCACGCGGACTGGGGCTGCCGGGACGGCGATCACCGCTCGTGGATGATCGTCGACGCCGCCGACAAGGACGAGGCCCGGAACGTCGTCCCTCCGCCGTACCGGTCGAGCGCGAAGATCACGGGGCTGAACTCCTTCTCGGTCGAGGAGATCGAGGACATCCTCAGGACGCACGAGGCCTGATGGGCGAGAGTCCACAGGCCCGGCTGCGCGGCTTCATCGCCAAGTTCGACGCAAAGGATCAGAAACTCATCCGCGGCGTGCGCGCGGCGGTGCGGAAGGCTTTCCCAACCGCGAACGAGCTCGTTTACGACAACTACAACTTCTTCGTGATCGGATACTCGCCCACGGAGCGTCCGTCGGACTCCATCGTCTCGATCGCAGCGCGCGCGAACGGCGTCGGCCTCTGCTTCATTCACGGCAGGGGACTGCCGGATCCGAAGGGGATCCTCCAGGGCTCCGGGAATCAGACCCGCTTCCTCCGCCTCGACTCTCCGGCCGTTCTCGCGCGCGCGGAAGTGCGTGCCCTGATCCGTGCGGCGATCGCCCGCTCGAAGACGCCGATGCCGGCGGGCGGGAGGGGTCGCCTCATCATCCGATCGGTCTCCGCCAGGCAGCGTCCTCGCCGCCGCTCGGCGAAGTGACCAGGTGATCGGCGATTCCCGCGCTACTTCTTGGCGGGGGCCTCGGGCAGCGGCGTGCGCGCGTACATTCCGATCGGATGGCCGGCGGGATCGACCACGAGCCCGATCGCGCCGCCGCCGTTCGACAGGTTGAAGGGGAATCCGGGCACGACTTTCCCTCCGAGCTCGGCCGCCTTCCTGCAGCTCGCCTGGACGTCGTCGACCTGGACGTAGACGACGCCGTCGTAGGCGCTGATCGCGCCCTCCGCCTTGCGGAGCGTCCCGATCGACGCGCCCCGCGAGACGATCTCGGCGGCCAGATCGGCGTACGGTCCCGGCAGCGACTCGAACTGCCAGTCGAAGAGCCTGCCGTAGAATTCCTTCGACTGCGTCATGTTGGTCGTCGTGATGTCGAACCAGGCGACGCGGCCCGCGCCGACGTCGGGCTTCGGACCCTTCTGAGGCGCCGATTGCAGGGGCCCGCTCGCCAGAATCCAGGCCAGGACCCCGATCGTGAACGCCGCGGACGTCGTCCTGCGCATAGCCGTCCTCCTCTTCGGGAACGCGGGTCCGGAGCGCATCGTAGTTCGCGGCCTCGGCGAGCGACAAGAAGTTTCGCGGCGGCGTGGGCGGGGCTCGTCCTGGCGTTGGCCGGCGGCTCCTCCTGCTCGCGCCGGGAGCCGCCGGTCCACGTGGACGTGCGCAACCCGGGCTACCTCGTGGTCCGGACGATCACGCGGGAGCCCGACGCCGGACACACGCTGCCGGTCGAGCTCCCGTACGAGGGCGCGCGGCAGGGATTCGCGTCGACCGAGCCGCTCCTCGACCTGAGCTCCTGCGAGCCCGGCGCCGCCGCCTTCGCCGGCGGGCGGACCAGCGTCGTCGGCGAGGCTACGATGGCTGCCGCTGACGCCCGAGGGCAGCCGGCGCCTCGAGAGCTGGTCGCGTCGCCCCGAAAGGCAGTATCAGTATCTGGGGATCTTCCTCAGGGGCCGTCTGATCGCGGCGCCCCGGGTGAGGACCCCGCTGAGCGGGGGAATCCCCCTGCGGGTGGCGAGCAAGAGCGAAGGGGATCGGGTGCTTCGAGAGCTGCGCAACGGAGGCTTGACGGAATGAGGAGGGAGGCGGAGATGCGCATCAGGAGGATTCTGTTCGGAATCGCGGCGGCGGGTCTTCTCATCGCGGGGCTGCGCGTCGCGTCGGCGCAGGACCCGGCGGTGGTCAACGCGAAGTCGATCACGATCAAGTTCGAGAACGACAAGGTGCGGGTGCTCGAGGCGGCGATCGCGCCGGGCATGAAGGAGCAGATGCACTCGCACCCCGGGTACGTGATCTACGTGATCGAGGGCGGAAAGATGCGCGGCCACACCGCCGACGGTAAGGTCAGCGAGAGCGAGTTCAAGGCCGGCGAGGTGCTGTACCGCGACCCGGTCACGCACTGGGCCGAGAACGTCGGCAACACGACGGTTCACCTGATCCTCGTCGAGCTGAAGAAGCCGAGCTGAAGGACCCGTCATGACCTCGAGGCTGCGCGTCGCGAGCTTCGCCATCTCGCTCGATGGCTTCGGCGCCGGACCGAGCCAGGATCTCGAGAACCCGCTGGGCGTCGGCGGCCCCGAGCTGTTCGGCTGGGCCTTCGCGACCCGCACCTTCAACCGGATGCACGGCGAGGAGGGCGGCGACACCGGAGTCGACGACGACTTCATGGCGCGCGGCTTCGAGGGGATCGGGGCCTGGATCCTGGGGCGCAACATGTTCGGACCCGTGCGCGGTCCGTGGCCGGACGAGACCTGGCGGGGGTGGTGGGGCGAGGAGCCGCCCTACCACGTCCCCGTGTTCGTGTTGACGCACCATCCGCGCGCGCCGCTCGCCATGAAGGGCGGCACCGTCTTCCGATTCGTGACGGGCGGGATCGAGGACGCGCTGCGGCAGGCGCGCGAGGCGGCCGGCGGCAAGGACGTGCGCCTCGGCGGCGGCGCGGCGACGATCCGGCAGTACCTCCGCGCCGGGCTCGTCGACGAGCTGCACCTCGTCATCGCTCCCGTGTTCCTCGGCTCGGGCGAGAGTCTCTTCGCGGGTCTCGACCTGCGCGCGCTCGGATACGAGTGCGCGGAGCACGTGGCGGGCCGGCGCGCGATCGCGCACGTGACGGTGCGGAAGAAGACGTGAGGCGTTTCGCTCTGCCCGTCGCGGCCCTGGCCGCCGCCGTCCTCGCCGGGTGCGAGGTCTACCACGGCAGGCTCTACTGGGCGGGGAAGTCGCCGGGCTACCTGCTGGAGCACACGTGCGCGCCGGCGGACGTCAGCATCAACGCGGGACCCTCGGTCAAGTTCACCGTGATGACCGAGGACCGCTCGCCGCTTCCGCGGGCGGCCATCCGAATGCGGAGCGGCTCTCCGGGCGCCATCGTGGACTATGTCTCCAACACAACCGGCCACGCCGAGGCGTCGGTCCCGGCCGGGAAGTGGGATGTCGAGGTGAAGCTCTGGGGGTACCGGACCGCGCGCTACACGCTCGAGCTGCCGCCCGGACAGGCGTGCACGCTCGAGTTCCGTCTCTCGATCGACCCCGAGGCCGGCTCCTTCTTCTGAGCCGCGACCCGGCGTCCTCTCAGCGCGGCACGTTCGCCAGGCGGCAGACGAATCCCCAGCCGCCGCCGAGCTCGGAGACCGCGAGCACGAGCTCGTTGCGACCCTTCCTGAGCGGCAGGTAGACGGCGTCGTTCTCCGGGTTCACGATGCCGAGGAAGCGCGGATCGCGGAACGCCTGCGCGCTGCGGCCCCGCCAGAGGATTGCGCCGTTCAGGAAGACGCTGACGTCGTCGCTGTACCCGATCTCGAGCTTCCTCACCTGGTCGCGGTCGGACTCGATGGCGGTGCGCGCGTAGAGGACCTTCATGCCGGGCTGGGGCTGCAGGCGCGTCGAGAAGTCGGACTGGAAGCTCACCCGCGGATGCGGCGCGTCGCGATAGCGATAGAGGACCACGAACCCCGGCGGCTCCGCCTCGACGTCCTGCCACGAGATCGCGCGCGCCTCGTCGGCGGAGAGTGGCCGCTCGAGGTTTCGCGCGAGCGCGTCGTACGCCGGCGAGATGCTCCACTTCGTCAGCGTCCCCGGCGCCATGGGCGGCAGGTGCCGCTCCCACTTCGCGTCGGGCGTCGTGCGGACCTCGAAGTTCGAGAAGTACGTCGCGCCCATCAGCACGAGGAGCGCGAGCTGGCCCTTCTCGACGCCGCTCTTCAGGTCGTCCATCTCGAGCGCGGGCGCGTCCATGTCCTTGACGAAGAGCTTGGCCTGCGCGCCCGCCACGACGAGACGCACGTGGAACCAGGAGTCCCGCGGGATGTCGGCCGCGGCGGTGAAGCCGGGACCGTTGTAGATCTGCCAGTTGCGGCCGGTGGAGAGGATCGGCGTGTATTGAATCGCATCGGGGTAGCCCGACTCGTGCGGCCGCAGATAGAGCTCCTCCGCGGTCTTGCCGTCGGCGGCGATCCGGAACTGGAACCCCGCGAAGCCGCGGGCCGAGGAGGCCGCCATGTCCACGTCGACGACCCCGTCGCGCATCTCGAAGTCCTTCACGCTCGCCGCGCCCCCGTCGAGGAGGAGGCACTTCCGGCCCAGGTATTCCGTCGCCTTCGCGTTGCCCTCGAGCTCCCAGCGGGGAGAGTCCGGAGGGAGCGAGAGCGTCTGGGCGAAACCGCGCGCCGCCAGGAGAGACGCGGCGAGCGAAGCGCCGGCCAGGATCGACGCGCGAGTCGCCGTTCTGCGTATCGTCATTTCGGTATCCTTCGGCTGGCAATACGAAGCCGGGCGCGCAGGGTTGCGCCGTCGCACGGCACGGGGCGCCTGCTCGCGGCGGTTCAACCGGAGCGGCGGGACGAGCGCCGCGATCCCGGGGACGAAAGGAGCGGCATGATTCCGATTCGGCGGCTCGGGGCGAGCGACGCGACTCTCGCGGAGGCCGCGGTGAGGGCCTTCAAGAGCCGCGCGAGCTCCGAGGGCTCGCTCGCCGCGTTCCTGGCGAATCCCGCGAACTTTCTCCTCGTGGCGGCCGCGGCGGGCGAGCGCGAGCCCGTCGGGTATCTGCTCGCCTACCGCCTGCAGCGCCCCGATCGCGAGGCCGCGCAGATGTTCATCTACGAGGTCGACGTCGCGGAGGGCTGGCGGCGGCGTGGGCTCGGAAGCGCGCTGATCGACGAGATCCTTCGGCTCGCGCGCGCGGAGGACATGTGCGAGGCCTTCGTCCTGACGAGCCGCGGCAACGAGGCGGCGCGGAGCCTCTATGCCCGCACGGGCGCGGTCGTGGAGGACGAGGCCGCCATGCTCTTCGTCTACCCTCTCTCCGATCGCGCTCGCGGGGCGGCCTGACGTGCCGGATCTGCGGCCCGCGTAATGCAGAGACGATGAGCGAACCCCTGCTGACCTATCGCGGCTCCGTGTACCCGTCGCAGTGCGACCAGATGGGGCACCTGAACGTCGCCTTCTACGTGGCGAAGTTCGACGAGGCGACCTGGCAGCTGCTGAACGCGATCCGCCTCGCGCCCTCGCGCATGCGGACCGAGAACATCGGCATGGCGGGCGTCGAGCAGCACATCGAGTACAAGCGCGAGCTCTACGCCGGCGACGTCGTCACCGTGACCTCGCGCGTCCTCGAGATCCGCGACAAGTCCATCCGCTTCGAGCACGAGATGAGGAACGACGAGACGGGCGATGTGGCGGCGCGGATGGTGATCGTCGCGGTCCACCTCGACACCGCGACGCGGCGGGCGCGCCCGTTTCCGGCGGACGTGCGCGAGCGCGCGGCCGCGATGATCGGCGCGCCGCGAGCCTGAGTGCCGGCGGACCGAGTCGCCTCCCGATGCCGCTCCAGAATCGCGTCGACCCCTACGGCCGTCTCCATGCGGTCGCGGCGCGCGGCGCGTTCATGGGGAACCGGGGGATTCTCCACGACGAGGAGAAGCGTGTCGTCGCGAGCTGGCGGCTTCGCCGGTGGATCGCCTGCGTCCTGGAGTTCCGAGGCCGGCGGCGGGAAAG
>JADMIO011130872.1_pt1 | contig 55964 bp, 55 predicted proteins | sample 8958161 | NCBI WGS metagenome assembly JADMIO01 (sample SAMN16585339, study PRJNA669376) | soil metagenome | isolation source: Crop rotation soil | place: USA: Cullars Rotation, Alabama | collected 2011
CGCGACAACTTGTCCACGTGGAATTCTAAGCTTAGGATCCCAATGTGCTGGAAAGAATGCGCGAGGTGGAGTAAACGGAAACGCGAACGCAACCACCACCTTCCAGCTTCCCCATGACATTTCAATTGAATTAAGCGGCGCGTGGCAATCACGAGAGATATATGCATTTGATGTGATCCGTCCGATCTGGTACGCGAACGCAGGCATTCAAAAGAAGATCCTGAACAACCGGGGAACGCTGCGTCTGAACATCACCGACATGTTCTATTCCAATCGCATCGCAGCCCATGTAAGCTACCAAGACTACAACGAGGATTTCCTTGTGCAACGCGACACCCGGGTTGCTACTGCCTCATTTACTTATAAGCTCGGAAAAACAACGGTACCAGCAGCGAAGCGCCGCCAGGGTGGCGCTGATGATTTAAAACAGAGGGCCACTGAATCGGCTGGCTAAAGCGCGTTCAGCTGCTCTTCGATGGCGCGGATCTTTGAAAGTGCATCGCTCTCCTTCTTGCGCTCGATGGCAAGCACTTCCGGCTTCGCGTTGGCCACAAATTTCTCATTAGCCAGCTTCGCCTGAACCGACTTCAAAAAGCCCTTGTTGTATTCGAGATCCTTCAGAAGATCTTTACGGACCTTTTCCTTGTCGGTGGAAATCGGCACAAAATATTTGAACCGGTCCACGATGAACATTTCCGACACACCGTTTGAAGTTTCAAGCAGGCTTCGATCACCGAACGACACGTTGGCGAGCTTGGTGATTACCGCGTCCCACTCTGGCTCCCGCGCATTTACCTCTCCGAAGCAAAGTACCAGCGGTTGCTTGGGAGAGATTGCGTATTTGGCCCTGATATTCCGAAGCTGGGTCACGATCTCTTTCACATTTTCGAATCCTGATAACGCCTTTGTATCCGCTTTGGCAAATGCTGGCCACTTCGCTACAATGATGCAGTCTTTCTCTTCACGGTCCCGAAGCACGTGCCACAGCTCTTCGGTAATGAAAGGCATCCAGGGATGCATGATCTTAAGTAGTTCGTCAAAAAACGAAAGGGTTGCTTTGTTGGTTTCCCGGTCAATCGGCGAGGCCTTACCATCCATAAATTCAGGCTTCACAGCCTCCAGGTACCACGAGCAGAAATCGTCCCACACCAGTTTATAGGTGGCCATGAGTGCGTCGCTCATCCGGTATTTTGCGTAATGTTCGTCGATAAGCGCACCCTGCTCGGCGATGCGATTCTTAAACCAGCTGATTGCCGCTTTTGAAGAAGCTGGCTGAACCGAATCCGAAACTGCAAAGCCTTCGATGAGCCTGAACGCGTTCCACACTTTATTGGCGAAGTTCCGTCCCTGCTCACAATAACTGATATCAAACAACAGATCATTGCCCGCCGGCGAGCTGAGCAGCATGCCCACACGAACGCCGTCGGCGCCATACGTAGAGATCAGCTCAAGCGGATCAGGAGAGTTGCCAAGCGACTTGCTCATTTTACGTCCCAGCTTATCGCGGACAATTCCGGTGAGATAAACATTTGAAAAGGGCTTCTTACCGGTATACTCGATCCCCGCAATGATCATTCTCGCCACCCAGAAAAACAGGATCTCAGGGGCAGTGACCAGGTCTGCCGTCGGGTAATAGTATTTAAGGTCTTTGTTCGCTTTGTCCCATCCGTTACGAACCACTGAGGGATCGAACACCGTAAGCGGCCATAGCCACGACGAAAACCAGGTGTCGAGCACGTCGTCGTCCTGGCGAATTTCCTTTTCTGAGACTTGCGGATTTTTCTCTTTTAGCAGCTTGAATGCCTCCGAGCTGGTTTTAGCAACTACGGTATTTGATTTCGAATCGTACCAGGCCGGAATGCGCTGTCCCCACCATAATTGACGGCTGATGCACCAGTCGTGCACATTTTCCATCCAATGGCGGTAGGTATTCACAAATTTTTCAGGGATCAGATTAACCGAGCCATTCATCACCGCATCGAGAGCAGGCTTCGACAAGGATTCCATCCGAAGAAACCACTGCATCGAGAGCTTTGGCTCGATCACCGCGTCGGTGCGCTCGCTGTATCCAACCTTGTTTGTGATCTCTTCGATCTTTTCAACGAGCCCTTGCTCCTGCAGATCTTTGACGATTTGCTTACGGCATGCGAACCGGTCCATTCCTACGTACGCACCTGCTGCTTCGCTGATGCGACCATCATCGGTAATGGCGTCGATCGTTTCAAGATGGTGACGGCGTCCGAGATTGAAGTCATTGATGTCGTGGGCGGGTGTAACCTTCAATGCTCCGGTTCCAAAAGCAGGATCCACATAATCGTCGAATATGATCGGCACCTCACGATTGACGACCGGAATAATCGCATGTTGTCCGCGGAGGTGAGTATAACGCTCGTCGGAAGGATTTACACAAACCGCTGTATCGCCCATAATCGTCTCGGGCCTCGTGGTGGCGATTGTTATAAAATCCTTCGTTCCCTTGATGGGATACTTCACATAGATAAGCTTTGAAGGAGCTTCCCGATAGATCACCTCCTCATCGCTGACAGCAGTACGACCCTGCGGATCCCAATTCACCATGCGGACACCCCGGTAGATATGTCCCTTTTTATGAAGATCAATGAAGCTATCGATCACTGCTTCGCTGAGTGGTTCCTCCATCGTGAACCGAGTACGTTTCCAGTCACAGCTCGCACCGAGCTTCTTCAACTGTTCGAGGATGATGCCGCCGTATTTCTCTTTCCACTCCCACGCATGGCGAAGGAATTCATCGCGGCCGATGTCCTGTTTGCGGATGCCTTTATCGGCAAGCAGCTTCACCACTTTCGCCTCGGTGGCAATACTTGCGTGATCAGTGCCGGGCACCCAGCAGGCGTTGTATCCCCGCATCCGCGCGCGGCGGATCAGCACATCCTGGATGGTGTTGTTAAGCATGTGGCCCATGTGCAACACACCCGTTACATTCGGTGGCGGAATCACAATGGTATAGGGCTCGCGCTCGTCGGGCTCAGAAGAAAAAAAGCCATTCTCGGTCCAGTAACGGTACCATTTTTCCTCTGCTTCCTGTGGCTGATAGGTCTTGCTGATCACAATTTAAAATCGCAAAGGTAAGCGGTTTAGAGAATTGGCCGTGCTAAAGAGCGATCCATGACTTATTGGGGTCTTGCAATCGAAATTCCAAGAGACCAATTCCAAATTCCAAGTGGGGTCACTACGACGCTCTTTGGTTTCGGAAGCCGAAACCTCGATCGTGTTTTCTACTAACGAGCTATTGTTTCAAGTTTATTTCCACTTATTATTGTATAAATTGCCCCTGAATTGCTCTTCGCTCATCAGAATTCCACCTTGTTAAAATTCGTAAAACGACCCTCCTGTAATAGGCTTTGTAATATCTTTATGGCACGATATTCGTATTAACCCTCAATCACACAACTAAAAAAAGCACGCATGAAACGATTCATTTTTACTCTGGGTTTTGCGGCCGGCCTCTCGGCACTCACCTTTGCACAGGACGGTCACGCCGCAGGAGACGGTCACAACCATCCGGCACAACCGGCCACCCCGGCCGCGGCGCCCACCAGCCTGGCCGACATCAAAATGGATAAGATGGTGCACGACTACGGCACGATCCAGCAGGGAGCTGACGGCTCTTGCGAGTTCAAATTCACCAATTCCGGCAAAGAGCCGCTGATCATCACCAACTGCCAGGGAAGCTGCGGCTGTACCGTGCCTCAGTGCCCGAATGAGCCCATTCTGCCCGGCAAAAGCAGCGTGATCAAGGTGAAATATGACACCAACCGCATCGGCGGCATCTACAAAACAGTTACAGTGACTTCGAATGCGAAAAGCGGTAACGTTGTGCTCACCATCAAGGGCAACGTAGAAGCGAAGCCGGTTGAAGAAACCTTCCCGCAGAACGCTACCCCCGCTGGTGCGCCTGTTGAGAAGAAGTCCTAATTACTGCACGCACATCATATGAACAGACTTTTCACATCCATGGCCGCGGGGTTTTTCCTCGCCTTCCAGGTCGGCGCACAGGAATCAGTCGTTCCGAACCTCGATCCCAATGCCCCGGATATCAAGTTCGAAAGCGACGTGCTTGATTACGGTACGGTGGATTATGACTCTAACGGAATCCGTGAATTCAAGTTCACCAACTCTGGAAAAACTCCGCTCATGATCACGTCGGTATCTGCTGAATGCGGATGTACCGCAACCACCATCGACGGAAAGCAGGGTTGGCCCACCGAGCCGATCCTTCCGGGGAAGAGCGGCGTCATCAAGGTAAAGTATGATACCAAGCGCGAAGGCCGTTTCGAGAAAAATGTGACGGTGACTTCGAATGCGCGTTACGCCACCAAGAAGGTCCGCATCAAAGGTGAAGTGAGGCCAAAGCCAGCTGCGGCGAATTGATACCCTTGACTGTTAACGAGAATTGATAGTTACGAAACCCCCGACTGAGGTCGGGGGTTTTTTGTGAGAACATGTTTCGTATTCCTTCAATATTTCTCCTGGCATTTCAATCAGCGTTACTCGCTCAGCCCAGGCTCAAGGCCGAAGAACCGAAGCAGAGCTTCGGAACCGTTCGCCAGCGTGACCCTGTTGTCCTCAAATACCAGGTGACCAACGCAGGTGATCAGCCGGCGATATTTGAAAGATATGAGGTCACGTGCTCATGCACCAGCGCTACAATTCCGGTGGTACCGCTGCTGCCGGGAAAATTTGCCGAGATAACCGTTTCATTTAAGACCGATGCGGCAATTGGCCTGCAGGACCGTGTGGTGAAGGTTTATTCGAATGACAGGAAGGGTCCGCTAAAATTGCGATTCCGTGGTATCGTGAACGAATAGCAATTATTGTTTCGAGACTTTATTAGTGCGGCCGATCTGCCTGAAATGCTCCGCTGCAAAAATCGCAGTGGCCATCGCCGCATTCAGCGACTCGGCGCCGCCCGCAGCAGCAGCGGGAATGGTGACGCGTCGCGTGATCCGCTCTAAATTCTTGGTGTGAATGCCGTTGGCTTCGTTTCCAATAACCATCAGGCCAGTTCGGAGATCTTCATCGTAAATGCTGTTGCCATTCAGCACGGCACCGAAAACACTGCTGAATGAATGACCGGCGAGTAGTTCAGACAACAGTACATGTTGAAGGTTCACCCGCATGAACGAGCCCATGGATGCCTGCAACACTTTTGGATTGTAGAGCTCGCAGCTTCCAGGCGAGCAGAATACGGTGTTGATACCGAACCAGTCGGCCAAGCGTAAAATGGTACCCATGTTGCCGGGGTCGCGCACATCGTCGAGATAAAAAGTAAATGCAGGAATGGCTCTGTCATTGGATTTCTCGAAGTATTTGCAAACCGCCAGCGCCTGGTTTGGCGCGGTTTGCATGCTGATCTTCTTCAGTTCTTCTTCGGAGACCTCGGTAATATTAACTTGATTTGAAGCCAGCTTTTTTCCGTGTCGCTTGATGAACTCGGAATCCGCAAAAACCGATTCGATTAAGTCGGACCGATGGTCGGCCACCTCCATCACGGTTTTTACCCCTTCAACAATAAACCGCTTCCGCGCATCGCGGTATTTCTTCAGGTGCAGCTGCTGCACATCCTTTACCTGGCTCCTGGCAAGCATTTATAGTGGTTATATTAGCAGGTTTGCAGGCGCTGTCACTGTCTTCCGGCAGCCGGTCAGGCGCCTCACACACCAATTGCAGGTAAAAGTATCGAATACGCGACATAAAACGAACCGGTTTCGTTTGGCGGCCATTGGCTTGCTGGTTTTCGCATTCTCAGCCTGTGATATCTCGAAAAAACTGGGTTCCGAGCAATACCTGCTCGATAAGGTTCAGGTAACGAATGCGAAGGAAACGGGGCTGCCAAAAGAGAATTTCGAAGCCTTCTTCCGCCAGAAACCCAACCGGAAGCTGTTCCGGCGGTTCCAGTTCTTTGCCTGGTGGTACACGCGGTTCGACCCGAAAAAGATCGAGACGAAACGCATTTCGCGCAACGAGCGGTTCGACCGGAAAAACGCCGAAAAAGTACGTCGTTTCGAAAAAAAGAACATCCGTAGGGCCAAGAAAGGAAAGCGCCCGAAAGTGCCCAGGCTTAAGGACAAAGAAACTCCAACGTTCATCGAATCGATCCGCGATATCGGCGAAGCTCCTGTCATTCTCGACTCACTGCGTCTCGAGCAAACCCGCCTGCAACTCACCAAGTATCTTTTTACCAAGGGTTACTTTACAAATTATGTCACAGATTCAGTGCACGTGCAGCACCGCCGGAAAATCGCGCACGTGAGCTACCGTCTGCACCCGGGAAACGCCTTTCGCCTGAACCGCGTGATCTACGACATCGAGGACAAAAGGCTTGCCCAGCTTATTCTTCCCGATAGCGTGAACCGGGTTTTTCACTCAGGCCATCGATACAACGGCGAAAGATTGCAGCTTGAGCGCGAGCGGATCACCGACGTGGCAAGGAACAACGGCTATTACAATTTCGAAAACGCCTACACCAGCTTCGACCTGGATACGTTTGCCACCGACCGCGTGAATGTGATCATTCGGGTGGCGCGCGACGCAAAGCCGTACAGCACCGAAATCGATTCGCTGGTTTACAGCGACCACATCCGTTACACCATCAATCGCGTGTATGTGGTGACTGAGCCGGTGATCGGCAAAATTCAGGACGCGAAATTTGCGGACACGGTAAACATCGAGGGGCGCGGTATCAGCTTCCTGCTGAACCGGTCGCTGCCATACCGCCCCTTCCTGCTGCTAAACAACATCGATCTGTATGGCGGCCAGGTTTTTCGAAAGGATACCGCCCAACAAACATACCGGCAACTGCTTGGCCTCGGCATTTTCAGGAATGTGAACATCCACTTTCTCCCCACGCCCGGCTACCGCGACCGGCTCGACTGCTTCATCATTTGCAGCCCTTTGATCAGGCAATCGCTGAGCGCAGAAACAGAGGGCACAAACACGTCGGGCAACCTGGGAGTGGCGGGTAGCCTGAATTACCAGAACCGCAATTCGTTCAGGGGCGGCGAACTTGCTGAACTAAAGCTCCAGGGTTCTCTGGCGGCCCAGGCGCAATTGCGCGTCAATGAGGAAGACCAGGGAACAATAGGTCCCCTGCCACGCACGTTCAACACCATCCAGTTCGGCCCTGAGTTTTCATTCTCTGTGCCACGGGCATTCTTTCCATTCTCGCTGGTCCCATTTCGCCGCGATATGTCGCCACGCACTTATGTGAAGACCGGCGTCAATTACCAGGCCCGCCCTGAGTTTGACCGTGTAATCACGAGCCTGGATTACGGTTTTAATTTCAAGACCCATAACAACACCCTCCGCCACGACATCATTCCGGCGGAGATCTATTTTGTCCGCGCGAACCTGACTCATGCGTTCCGCGACGTGCTCGACAAGCTGAATGATGCGTTCCTTGTAAATTCGTTCCAGGATCACGTGACCACGCTGTCAAGGTATACGGTCACTTATTTCTCAAAAGAAAACACGAACACCAGCCGCAGGCCGGTGCATTACGTGCGCTGGAGCATTCAATCGTCAGGAAGCCTCCTCAGGAAGATATTCGAAGCCACTGGACACAAAAAAGACTCGACCGGCCGTTTTCTATTGTTCAACATTCCCTTTGCTCATTTCGTGCGAAGCGACATCGACTATCGCATTTACATTCCCGTTCGAAAACGCAGCCGCGTGGTGTATCGCGTCGCGGGCGGAATAGGAAAACCCCTTGTGAACCTCGGCGTACTGCCCTACGAGCAGAGCTTTTTCAGCGGCGGTCCGAACAGCGTGCGCGCATGGCGGGCCAGAACGCTGGGTCCCGGAAGTTACGACCCACGCGAAAGCAGCGCGCGATATGACAAGATCGGCGACATCTTACTCGAAGGAAACGTCGAGTATCGATTTCACATTCTGAAGGCGTTCAATGGCGCTTTCTTTGCCGATGCGGGTAACATCTGGCGTCTCGAGCCCGACATTTCAAAGCCGGGCGGAGAGTTCAAGCTTCACAAGTTTAGCCAGGAGATCGCGCTTGGTGGCGGTGTGGGTGTGCGATGGGACCTGAACTTCTTTGTGCTGCGCCTTGACCTGGCCATGCCATTGCGCGACCCTAAATATGCAGAAGGAGACCGTTGGACGTTCGACAAGAAACCCTGGCGCGAAACGGTGGCGAATTTCGGAATCGGATATCCATTCTGATCGTCGATTTTTTGCCAATCGCATATTTAAGCACATATGAGGCACATAGCCACATAGAAGGCACATAGTCTGCTATTGATTATGAGTATGTGCCTATTACTAAATCCACTCCAGCCAACTAACTCATACCTTCGCATTCCAATGAAAGTCGCCGGATTTACAATTGTTCGAAACGCCGTGAAGTTCGATTATCCAGTTGTAGAGTCGATCCGGTCGGTATTACCGGTATGCGACCAGTTTTTTGTGGGGGTGGGTAATAGTGACGACGGAACCAAAGAGCTGATCGCCTCCATCGGATCGGAAAAAATCGTCATCATGGACTCGGTATGGGACGATTCGTTGCGAGAAGGCGGAAAGGTTCTCGCCATTGAGACGAACAAGGTATTCGACCACATTCCAGCAGAATTTGACTGGTGTTTCTATATCCAGGCCGACGAATGCATCCACGAAGAAGACTATGGCAGACTCCGGGAAGGGATGAAGAAATGGATCGAAAAGAAGCAAGTCGATGGACTTCTTTTCCGATACAAACATTTCTACGGCCAGTATAATTACATCGGCGTGGGCAGGAAGTGGTACAGCCACGAGATCCGCATCATCAGAAACGACAAATCAATTCGTTCTTATAAAGACGCGCAGGGATTCCGGAAAACGGATGGCTCCAAGCTCAGGGTCGCCGATACGGGCGCATTCATTTATCATTACGGTTGGGTGAAACCACCAAAAGCGCAGCAGGCTAAGCAGCAAAGCTTTCATAAAATGTGGCACGACGACGCGTGGCTGGCAAAAAATGTCGGGCAGGCAGATGAATTCGATTACAGTCAGATCGATCTTCTCGAAAACTATCGTGGAACCCATCCTTCTGTCATGAGAAACCGCATCGATTCCGCCCATTGGAGTTTTAGCTACGATCGACGTCTGGTAAAACGAAATTTGAAATACCGTCTTCTCTACACGATTGAACGCTTCACTGGATGGCGGATTGGAGAAAATCGAAATTATCATTTGACTCGGTGAGCCAATTACGAATTACGAGGTACGAAGTACGAATGAGGATTCGGTTATAACGGCTTCGGAAGTACGAATTACGAGGTACGAAGTACGAATGAGGGTTCGGCTATAACGGATTCGGAAGTACGAATTACGAGGTACGAAGTACGAATGAGGATTCGGCTATAACGGCTTCGGAAGTACGAAGTACGAGGTACGAAGTACGAATGAGGGTTTGGCTAAAATAGCTTCGAATAATCGGTTATGGTTGTTGCTACAAACCATAGCAAGGTTTTTGTGGATCATACGGTAAGTTTGGTAAGAAATACTGCTCATGGATTTTCAACAAAAAATGAAATTCAGGACAAAGAACATTGGTCTTGAAGTCATCAATCTGGTTGATTGTCTTCCGCAAAAACCCGCCGCTTGGGTATTGTCTAAGCAAATAATAAAATCTTCCACTTCCATCGGTGCGAATTATCGCGCAGCCTGCCGGGCAAAATCAACGGCAGATTTTATTAATAAACTTAAGATTGTTGAGGAGGAGACTGATGAAACGCTTTACTGGCTTGAAATATTGGAAAATACACAACTCGTCCCTGCTGAAAGCGTGAAGAAGCTTACTTCAGAAATATCAGAGGTCCTGGCGATTGTAGTTGCAGCCATAAAAACAACCCGAAGCCGGAATTCATCCCTAACTCATTCGTAATTCGTTCTCGTAATTAGCTTCAGTTGACTTCTAGCGCTTTGCTTACCCGCTTGCGCTCGTTTTCGTCGAGGTGGATTTTGCGGAGTCGGATCGATTGAGGAGTGATCTCGACGTACTCGTCACCCTGGATGTACTCCATCGCTTCTTCGAGGCTGAACCTGATCTTCGGAATGATCCGCATTTTTTCGTCAGCACCACTTGCCCGCATGTTCGTGAGCTTCTTTTCGGTGCAGATATTCACGACGAGGTCGTCCGGACGAATATGTTCTCCGATGACCATTCCGGGATATACCTCTTCGCCGGCTTCCACGAAAAATTTACCGCGATCCTGCAGCTTATCGATGGCATACGCCACAGCAGCACCTTTCTCTTTGCTGATAAGCACACCTGCGATGCGGCTAGGAATATGGCCTTTCCATGGCTCGTATGATTTGAAACGATGGGCCATGACGGCCTCGCCTGCGGTTGCAGTGAGTACGTTATTTCTTAAACCGATAATGCCGCGGCTGGGGATCTCAAATTCCATGTGGATGAGGTCACCCTTTGGCTGCATCACCAGCATGTCGCCTTTTCTCTGGCTAACGAGATCGATCACCTTGCTGGAATACTCTTCCGGCACATCAACCGTGAGCGTTTCAATGGGCTCGCATTTCTGGCCGTTGATCTCTTTCACGATCACCTGCGGCTGACCTAGCTGCAATTCGTAACCTTCGCGGCGCATGGTTTCAACCAGTACTGACAAGTGTAGAATCCCCCGCCCGTAAACAACCCAGGCATCCGGAGAAGATGTATCCTCCACGCGCAGTGCGAGATTCTTTTCGAGCTCTTTGTTAAGACGATCGCGAACGTGCCGGGACGTTACATATTTACCCTCCTTACCAAAAAACGGTGAATTGTTGATGGTAAACAGCATGCTCATTGTGGGCTCGTCGATGCTGATAAGCGGAAGTGCCTCCGGATTTTCGAAATCCGCAATGGTATCCCCGATCTCGAACCCTTCGATGCCTGTGAATGCGCAAATATCGCCGGCCTGAACTTCCTGCACTTTAACCTTTCCAAGTCCATCAAAAATGTAAAGTTCCTTCACGCGGCTTTTCTGCACGCTGCCATCGCGTTTCATCACGCTAACCGGCATGTTTTCACGTATGGCACCACGGTATACGCGACCAATCGCAATCCGGCCGATGTAGGTGGAATAATCAAGCGAAGTGATCTGGATCTGCAATGTTCCTTCACGCTTCGGCGCAGTAGGAATGCTTCTCAGAATGGTGTCAAGCAAGTAAGTAATATCAGCTGCAGGCGTCTTCCAGTCAGCACCCATCCAGCCGTGCTTGCTGGATCCGTAAACAGTTGGAAAATCAAGCTGCTCTTCGGTGGCGCCGAGGTTAAAAAACAGGTCGAATACCCCGTCATGAACCTCATCGGGTCTGCAGTTTGGCTTATCGACTTTGTTGATCACCAGCACCGCCTTTTTACCCGCTTCGATCGCTTTCTGGAGCACAAAACGAGTTTGGGGCATAGGGCCTTCGAATGCATCGACAAGGAGTATCACGCCATCGGCCATGTTCATCACACGCTCCACTTCGCCACCGAAATCGGCGTGACCGGGCGTATCGATGATGTTGATCTTGGTGTCTTTATAGGTTACCGAAACATTTTTTGCAAGAATGGTGATGCCACGTTCACGTTCGAGATCGTTGTTGTCGAGAATCAGCTCTCCGGTTTGCTGGTTCTCGCGAAACAGCTTACAGGTATGGAGAATCTTGTCTACGAGCGTGGTTTTACCGTGGTCGACGTGGGCAATAATGGCAATATTCCGGATCTCTGGCATTTGAATTTTGAAGGCGGCAAAGATACGAATTTCCCTTGGGAGAACGCGCGTTTGACAGTTGTGAAGCGTGCCATCCGGACATGTGAAGCTGTTAAAGGATGGTAATTCGTCCTGCTGGCATTGAAATTGTGCCGTTGGGTATCTGCGATGCGCCTCTACGCCCTGCTCATAGCGCTCGTCCCATTAGCGATGACCGCCCAGCCGCCCCTGGCTTGGGCCGGACAAATGGACAGCAAGCGTCCCTGGTCGTATAAAACCGTGAATGACATCACACTGGATCGAAGTCACAATCTATATACGGCTGGATTTTTCTCAGACACCCTGGATTTCGATCCGTCACCCGCAGTTTACACGCTAGCGTCTATCGTTCCGGCCAACAATCCGTATCAAAATGAGAACATATACGTGACGAAAATATCGCCAGCGGGGAACCTGATCTGGGTTAAACAGATTGCAAGCTATCATTTCCAAACCGTTTCGATAGCCGTCGACTCGAGTGAGAACGTTTTTATATCCGGCCAATTGTATGGCACCGTCGATTTTGATCCAGGGCCTCAAACTTATACCCTGGGTGGCACGTTTGAAACATTTATCCTGAAATTGGATGCTTCTGGTCAATTTCAATGGGTCAAAAAATTTAATCAATGGAATGGATCAAGCACAGCTTATGATATGGCCATTGATGCGCAACAGAACCTTTACCTCGCTGGGATGTTCACCGGACATCTTGACTTCGACCCGAACCCTGCAAGCGTGAGCTGGAGTCCATACTTCCAGGATGATACTCCTTTCCTAGTTAAGCTTACCAATAACGGCACACTCGCATGGGGTCGAAATCTTGGAGGTCACGGGCAGGCCCGATGCCTGACCATCCGCGAAAACCAGGAGGTGATTTTCGGAGGCTGGGTAGATGCCGGTGTTGACCTTGATCCTGGTAGCGGGACGCAGCTTTCCACGTCAACGGGGGAAATATTTGCCGGCTGGCATTAACAGGTTCCTATATTGCATCTCACTCATTCTACTCATCCACTTCATGGGTGAATGGTGTCGAGTCGGTTTGTGCCGACAGCAACATTTATGTGGCCGGTTCTTATTATGGGTCCATCGATGTGGATCCTGGGCCGGGTCAGTCAATTTTGAATTCAAACGGTTATTCATCCTACATCGCCAGGCTGGCTCCCTCTGGCGCGCTTCTTTCATCCGCTCCGCTTACCGTTAACTCAACCTCCAATTCATCAGCCGGCTTTTTCCTGGTTCAGATTGAGCGGAATGGAAAAGGCGATCTGATCGTTTGCGGGTGGCTTCAGGGGACGATCGACATGGATCCCGGACCGGGGCAATCCATTTTTTCAGTGGGTACTCCAACCAATAATTGGTGGGCTGGCCAGGGCGCTGTGTTCGGGTCGTATGACTCGCTTCTTCACTTCAACTGGGCTTACGTGCTAGAACCATCCGGTATATGGGGCGGCGGATGGTGGGGACATGGTTCTGTATTCAGGACAACGCGATATGGCGACATCTATTCTGCCGGCGCATTCAGCGACACCCTCGACGCCGATCCCACACAGGGCACTCACTTACTGATTGGACCTAATTCAGCAAATAACTATAACGCCTCGATTTTTGTGATCAAGCTCTCTGTATGTCAGCCATCCAACCAGCCTCAACTATCTGTTTCGGCATCATCCGAAACCATCTGTATTGGTAATTCAACGCAATTATCCGCAACAGGCGCGTCGTTATATCAGTGGAACGCCGGTCTGCCTCCGCAGGCAGTGGTGAACATCACACCAACAGCTTCAGGCATTTACGAAGTAGTGGGAACGGATCTTTCGGGATGTACCAACACCGTGGCTACATTTATTTCCGTTCTAACGTGTACCGATCTAAGGGATGAGCATCTCATCGCGTCCATATTCCCCAATCCAGCGAGCGACTTCATCACGATCAACTTTCCCGATTGCTCCTGCATAACCATAGTGGATGCTACCGGAAAAGACGTACTTGAAAAACGTATAGTTGACGGCGAATCAATAGATATCAGTGGCCTGAATGCCGGATGTTATGCGGTCCGTATCCAGGCCGGCAGATCGGTTTGCACCAAGAAATTTGTCAAAGAGACCCCCTGACGGCCCAAAGGTTAATTGTCAAGAAAAGTAGGATTGCCTGGCCGGTTCAGGATTCGCGATTTTCTGATCCGATCGAGATCGAAACGTTCGCACAGGTGACGCGCTCCCTGCCGGTCAGTGTTCAGCAGCTTATGAAAATTGCAGAGGTTGTGTTCTCTCACCAGGTAATGGCTTTTGTAGTTGGCGTCAAACGACATAAAGATGATCAGTCCATGGATCACCTCACCGTCCCTCAGGACAAATTCAGATAATCGGTTTTCGGTAAAAATTTTCATTCAGGTTGTTGGCGGGTCGTAAAAGTAATACGCTAACGATACGAAGCAAGCTCCGCCTGAAAAAAAACCGCGATCAAATTCTGCACCCGGTCGGTTAATTTCTTCCAATTAGTTCTCATAACTACTGTTGGACGTAAACCGGAAAATGATACGTCCCCATTCGTTGCGTCGTAAATCCTCCTGATTTCAAAGTCGTTCAGGTGATGAATCAGGCTGTCTGCTAAAGAGGAAGTACGGACGGCTCTTTGCCGCTCATTTGTCAAAAAAAAGCTTACAAAAACCACCGGAATCTTACCTGTGAAAGGAGTGACGCGACTATTCATCAGTGGCTTCCTGGCTTTGGTCTAACTTTGTAATCTTAAATCCTGTACTCGAATGAACCTTTCCGATTTTCTTGCTCAGTCTGTCTGCCAGCGCTTTGATACCGTCTCCGAATGGGGATTTTATATGCTGCGAAAAAAAATGGATGGCTGCACCATGATGCTCTTTTCCGTACACGGCTTCTTCGCTGAAGTTCTTCTTGATGGATCTGGAGAAACGCTCGCAGTGAACGGCTATGCTTTCGGGGAAATGCCGCTGGAATATTATCAGATGGTAGATACGCTGAACCCGTTCATGAAAGCAGCGACGCCTAATACCGAAATTCTCGGTGACCTACAGGTCAATTAATTGTTTGTCAGGAACGAATTAACCGAAGAGATAATCCAGCTCCTCAGTTTGCACCCGCCGGTCTTTGCGAATGGCATGGCGGTACTGCTCTGAAGCTTCGTGCGGTTGATTGTCGGCCAGCAGCTCACGCGCGAACAAAATGTGATATTCTGCGTCCGTTTCACGTTCCACGCAGATCTCTTCAAGAATCACGTAGGCCATAGAGTGTTTGCCTTGCGCAGCAGCGACTTTGGCCAGCCCGCCCTTGGCATGAATACTGGTAGGTGATTGCCGCAGGATCTCTTTGAATTCCATTTCCGCCTCCGGATAGCGCTTTTCCTCCATCAGGGTACGCGCCAATACCATGCGAAGTCCATTGTTCGACGGAGCGAAGGTCAGTGCGGCCTGTAGATTAATGATTGCGTCGTGATTCATTGACGATATGCCGAAATTAAATCAAAAATCAGTGGATTTTACAACGACTTTGTAAAGACGCGCGCTTAATTATTAAGTGGTTAAGAAATACCTTAATTCCTATGACGCAAGCATGTTTTCGTCGACAAAACCAGTGTATTGGTCGAAGGCGCTTAAAGCGAGAACAGCATTTCAGGACGCAGCGCCTTCGTGAGAAAGGCTATGTCGTCCCCTAATAATCGAACCAGCTCCCGGTCATGTTCGTGAAGAGAAGAAGTCAGGATCACCAGCTTTGTGTTTTTTAGAATCCCGGCCTGGAACAGCCGGAGCTGTTCTACCACCTGGTATCCCGACATGACTGGCATGTTGAGATCGATAAAGATGACACCGGGAGCTTCTTTTATATCCTTCAGTGATGTAAGCTTTTCAATCGTATCCATCACATTGTAGGCGATATGTATCTCAGGTGCGAAACGGCTCAGGCGGATTGTCTTTTCATTGATGTAGTTGTAGAGTTCGCTGTCGTCGATCAGCATCACCCGCCCATAGCGGCATTCTTGGAAAATTTCGGTCATTCAGGGCATGGCGAAAATACGCAGGGTACGTCAGGTCGGGAACTGAAAAAGCCTGCAGTTTCCTGTGATTTCTGACCTCCGAAAGATAGCCCGGGGATTGGTGTGTTTTTTGAAGGGTATTTCCAGCTACCCCTTCGCTTTCTGGCTTGGAGAGGTCGAATGGTGGTTAGCTTACTTTGATTGATTGCTATGGAAGATCAGCATTTTGCGAAAAACCTTCAGGAACTGTACCTGAAGACCATTGATTTTTTTCAGAAGCAGGGCGGTGAACTGGAGCACATTCGTCAGCTTCTCGACATCCGACTCAACCAGCTGGCGCTGGCCTATACGCGCGAAAATCGCCTGCCGGCCGAGTCGATCACGATTAAGACGCGTATCAAAACGTTCAACAGTTTTCTCAAGAAAATGGAGATGCTGAACAAAGCGGACTTCAACTATCCGGACGACATTCTGTACGACCTGATCGGGGCCAGGGTGATCTGCTGGTTTCTCGACGATTGCCGGGGAATATCAAATTGCATCTCCAACAGCAATTTCATTTCCGTCAGCAAGGAGTCCGTTTTTAATTACATCGACCATCCAAAGCCTTCAGGATACCGAGGCATTCACCTCCATGCGCGGATCGCCTACGAGAGTATGAGCACTTCGAATTGCGAGGTGAAGCTCGAACCTCAGCGAATTCTCTGCGAGATCCAGGTGCGCACGAAGCTCATGGATGCGTGGGCCGACCTGACCCACGAATTCCATTACAAGGCGAAGGGCCTCGGCATTGAGGACAATCACCTCGAGAAAGTGCTCGAAGCGCAATCGAAGCGTTTCCTTTCGGAAGACGAATCGTTCGTGGCCATCCGCGACCTGTATCAGAAAATGATCCAGGCGCGGGCCAAGTCGGGCTCGTAGCTGTTAGGCTGCCATGCGGCGGATGGGCTGCACTTCTACGATTTCGTGTTTTAGGTTATCGATCCAGACTTCGACGTTGAAGTCGTCGAGCCGGTAAAACAAGGAGCTCATCTCCTTGTCTAGGTGTGAAAACAGGTGCGTTCCAGCGTCTTTTACAATAGACGCTCGCTCCTCGATGTTCAGGCAGTTGAATTCATGGATGGACATGGTATATGGATTTTTAGGGTTTACATGGGAGTAGGATTTAAGAGTGTGGAAAGAAGAGCAAGGAATAGTTCCGGTTAGTTACGTTAAAGTGGTTTCACGACACAACACGCGCCGTCGCTAAATCTAGTTCACTGAAATCCGTAGTCAAGAACTTTTAGACTGGCTGCATTTTTTTCGCGACCAATCATCACCGGGCTTCGATGAAAAAGAAAGAAAAATGCAACCTTTTGAAATGCGCCTTTTTAAAACCGGCGGGAAAAGAAAAAAAATAAGTGGTTGAAAGGAATCATCGCGAAATATCCGGAATGGATTTAGCTGCGCGGACCCAGGATACCGGGATCAGATTCAAATTCCCCAATAAATGATATACAGAAGAATTACTTTCTACCCGGGCACTTTTTGCACCGCTTCCCCTTCTTGTACTCTTTGCAGCATTTCTTTTTCTTCTTGCCGCACTCAGCGTGTGGGGTCAAAGGTGAATTGTTCTGAAAGAACAGGATGGCAGAACAGGAGCAGGACATGGTGCAAAGGTAGCTCCGAATCCTTTCAGATGTACTGCAAAAGCGCTAATTTTCGGGGTATGAACGCTGCTCCCGTACTCACCCGCCATTTCCAGCCCATTCGCTCGTGGCTGCCTGCCGCGGCCGAACCCCTGGTGATCGCCGGCCCCTGTGGGGCCGAAAGCTTCGAACAAGTACGTCGCACCGCCGGCGAACTTAAAGCACTCGGAACCGTCTCTATGTTCCGGTGCGGGGTATGGAAGCCGCGAACGCGTCCAAATGATTTTGAAGGAAAAGGGGAGGAAGCGCTGAGATGGCTGCGGGACATCAAAGCCGAATTCGGATTGCGGCTCACGATCGAAGTGGCTACCGCCGCGCATACCGAGCTGGCGCTGAAATATGGCATCGATTCCGTGTGGCTGGGCGCGCGTACCATGGCGAACCCATTCAGCGTGCAGGAAGTGGCCGACGCATTGAAAGGAAGTGATATCCCGGTCTTTATTAAGAATCCTATTCATGACGACCTGCAATTGTGGATCGGCGGCATTGAGCGGGTATGCAACAATGGCTTAAACAAAGTGGCGGCGATTCACAGGGGATTTCATTTTTACGGCAAGAGTCGTTACCGCAACCGCCCACTCTGGCAGATCCCCATTGAATTGCGAACCGTTTTCCCCGAGCTTCCCATACTCTGCGACCCCTCCCATATTTCTGGTAACCGGGAGCTCATTCCGCAGGTCGCGCAAAAAGCGCTTGACATCGGGATGGATGGATTGATGATCGAGTCCCATTACGATCCCACTGTCGCGCTGAGCGACGCGCGCCAGCAGCTCACTCCATCCGACCTCGGCGACCTGATCGAGAACCTCGTCGTGAGACAGCCAGGATGCGCTGATCCGGAGTTCGCAGACAAACTGCAGGAACTCCGGAGAGTGATCGACGAGATCGATGAAGAAATTCTCCATGTCCTGAAAAAACGCCTGCAAGTGGTCCGTCAGATCGGCGCGTATAAAAAAGAACACAACATCACCATCTTTCAGCTCGAACGCTGGCAGGAAATACTGCGCACCCGTGGCCAATGGGCCGACCGCATCGGACTTTCTCGTATCCACGTTGAACGCCTGTGCCAGTTGCTTCATGAAGAATCGATCCGGGTACAGAATGAGGTGATGAACGAAGGCGACGACGATGCCGCCGAATGACCGGCCGAACTTTTCACTCGGCGCGGGATTTCTTCATCACGCGCTGAACCAACCCCGTTTACCTGCCCTGCATATTGAAGGACGTGCTTATTCGTACGGCGAGATGCGCCAGATGGCTTCGGCTATCCAGGCACAGATCCCGATTAATGCCCGTCACGTCGGAATTTATTGCGAAGACAAGGTCTCGACTTACGCAACCCTTCTGGCCGTAGTGCTCGCAGGCAAATGTTATGTGCCGCTCAACAGCGCGTATCCCCCTCAACGGCTTTCGCAGTTGGCGGAGCTGAGCGGAATTTCCGTCGTGATCACGGCGTCGGCCCCTTCAAATCAGTTTCCTGTAGAAACCGTGGTGATCGATACTTCGGCGCAAGCAGAACTCATCACCGAGTCGCACGCAGCCGAAACCGCCTATATTCTTTTTACGTCGGGAACAACCGGAGAGCCTAAAGGCGTTCCTGTTTCCACGGCGAACCTGGAGAGATTTTTTGGAGTGGTACACACCAATTATCGATTTAGCCATGACGACCGGTTCCTTCAACCTTACGAACTTTCCTTCGACGTTTCGGTGTTCGCAATCTTTGCTGCTTGGAACGTGGGCGCAAGTGTTTACGCGGTTTCGCAAAGCGGATTTCGGTACATGAATATCATGAAGACGCTTACTGATCACCGGATCACTATATCCAGTATGGTGCCATCGGTTTTAGGATACGCAGAAAAGTTCCTGGATGAGCTGAAGTTTCCTGATCTCCGGCTTTCCTTTTTTTCAGGCGACCGGCTGTTTCATCGGCTTGCCGTAAAATGGAGTCGTGTCGCTCCAAATGCCAGATTAATCAATTCGTATGGCCCGACTGAAACGACCATTGTATGCACGGCTTTTGAATGGGAGGAAAAAAGGTCGGAACGTGAATCGCTGCACGGGGTGGTACCTATTGGAACGCCATTCCAAGGGATGACGTATTTAATCCGGGATGTCGAAGGGCAGATCACCGCAAATGGTCCGGGCGAACTATGCTTGTCGGGACCGCAGGTGATTGGGGGCTATCTCCACCATACGCATGAAGACAGGTTCTTCACTCACGATGGCAAACGGTTTTACCGGACAGGCGATGTGGTCTCAATGACAGGAACCGATGCACTTGTTTTTCACGGCAGGACCGACTCCCAGGTAAAAATTGATGGCTACCGCGTAGAAACAGGCGAGATCGAACATGTGCTTTCACAGCTGTCGGGACAGCATATGGCCGTCTCACCGGTATCGGAAAACGGCAGTACGTACCTGGTGGCGTTTCATGACCAGGTGTGCGATACACATTCTATTCACAAAAGTCTGGCAGGAAAACTCCCGGCTTACATGCTCCCAAGGGAGTACGTGAGGATTAACCGATTTCCTGTTAACCTGAACGACAAGATCGATCACCGCGAATTAATCCGATTGTATCATGGCAGAAATTCTCACTGAGCTGACGGCGGTGTTCAGGCGAGTGTTCCGGAGATCGGATCTTGTCATCAAACCGGACACCAGCGCGGCAGATATCCCACGCTGGGATTCGCTGACCCATATGCACCTGATCGCGGAAGTGGAAAAACACTTCGCCATCCGGCTTTCTTTCGACGAAGTGAGCGCGCTCGAAAACGTGGGTGACATGGTCCGAATCATCTCAGGCAAACTGGCGGAAGAAAAATAACCGGATGCAGTTCACCCAGCCCGAGTACCTCGCGTTCCTCGCATTTACGTTGATCGCCGTATTCTTCACTGCTTCCCGCTTTCGTATTTATGTTCTCCTTGCGGTGAGCTTGCTGTTCGCAGCTTTTTTTAATTGGCAGACTGTGGTGGCAGTGGTCGCATGTTCTTTCATCACTTTCAGCGCCGCAAAAAGGGGATCAAAAAACCTCGTCACCGCTGTAATCGTCATGAATGCGCTTTCCATCCTGCTTTTCAATTTCACGACTGCGTTTATAGACTGGGATGCGGCCTGGAATACTTATGGCTTTCCTGCCATTCTCCTCGCTGCGGGATTGTCGTTCTACAATTTGCAACATATCGCATACCTGGTTGATGTGAGTCATCGCAGAATAGTTGCAGAGAATCGATTCTGCGACTTTCTGCTTTGTTCAGTATGGTTTCCAAAGCTGGCCAGCGGACCGCTCATGCGCTACCAGGAGCTGCGCCCGCAGTTTGACAAATTAGCATTACACGTATCAGGCGGCTCAGTTCACCGTCTAGCGCTGGGCTTTTTCAAGAAGCTATGCATTGCCGACCGCCTGGCGGCGGGGGTGGCATCGGTGTATGATCATCAGGATGAGGTGCCTGGTATTACCATTCTTGCAGCTGCCGTGATGTTCACGGTCCAACTGTATTTCGACTTTTCCGGTTACACCGATATAGCGATCGCAAGCTCGGAGATGCTGGGAATACGGTTAAGCGAGAACTTCCTTTTTCCTTTGCGCGCAACGTCCGTCACAGAATTCTGGCGCAGGTGGCACCGATCGTTGATGGACTTTCTCAGGATATACATATTTACGCCACTGGCATTCCGGATGCGCGGCGCCGGCAAGCATGCCACCATTGTCGCACTGGCAGTTACTTTCCTCGTTTCAGCGATCTGGCATGGAATGGGCATTACCTTCCTGCTTTGGGCCGCGTGTCATTTCATCTATCTGACATTCGAATTTTATTCCCGGGATCGGATACGCGCCAACCGGGCCACAGATTTTCTGGGTGTAATCTGGGTTTGGCTGGCGGTGTCATTCAGCAACGTGTTTTTCAGGTCCACAAGCGCGTCCGAATGCCAGGACCTTGTATCGCATTTGGTCTGCGGCAACTTTTTTGCGCAGGATTGGCTCACCGATTTTATTGCGCCACTTGCCACTGGGGGGCACCAGATAGACCGATTTAATTTTTACGTCACGGTTTTACTTGCAGTCAGCGCCTTGGTCGCAGAAAGACAGCTCGTTGCACTTACATCCGGCAGTCGGTTAAGGCCATGGTTCATCGCCTTACTCCTACTCGTCATATTGTTGTTCGGGGGTTTGGGCGACTCAACGAAGTTTATTTATATGCAATTCTAATTGAAATCCGGCGCTCACATAGTAGTATCATTCTTCATTCTCGTCGGCGCGCTCGTCGGGCTGGAGAAGTTCTGCGATTTTGGCCTCCGGCATAACCGAAATCTCAAAATCGTAGCTGCAAACTCTTCAACAGGAAAATCATCGCTCGTTGTTCATGGTCCGTGTGAACCCCTGTGGATGATCTCACCCGCTCAGATCGACAGCATCACCGGAAGAACTTCGTACAATCTTGCTTTGAGTCATAGCGATTTTGCCGACAACTATCTTCATCTCTATGAATATCTGAACCATCATCCGGCGCCGGGCCTCATGCTTTTGTATGTGACGCCGGAGTCCATGGACAAGCATTTCAATGCGTTTCATGCTTACCGGTTTGCACCATACTTAGGCGATCCCGAGGTAAAGGCAGTGGTGAAGGAAAATGACCCAGGCTATTCCCGGTGGATTCGGGTGCCTTTTATGAAATACGCATACTACAACCGGAATGTGGTTTTCAATGTCATTCAAGGCTACAAACACTACTTCTCGGGAAGACAGCAGGCATACTATCCCGATGGATTTGAGGCGCCGGCAAAACGCGTATGGGGAAACCACGAAGGAGAATTCGTCATGCTCTACAAGGACACTGTGAAATTCCGTTGGGATCGCCTTCGCGCAAAGTACCTCGTAAAAACGATTCGGTTAGCTAAGCAGCACGGCACGAAGGTTATCCTGTACGAATCGCCAGTACTCGAAGCATCGATTTCGTTCCAACAAAACAGAAATGAAATTCTGAAGCGCATTGACTCGCTTGCCGATGCTGAAGGTGTTGAATACGTACGGTTTGAGGGATTAGAAATGGCCAAACACCGCCGGTATTTTATTTCAACCTTGAATTTTAATATGGCCGGGTTACGATTGTTTAATGATACGCTTGCGAAATACCTGTTGAAATGCGGATACGGCAACGCGACGAAGCGTGACTGACGTCGCCGCTACAGCAAGCGGATCAGATCGTGCAGCCGCGATATCCGGTGACCGGTATACTCCGGTTGATCCTCATCGCTGAAGTAGATCACTTCCCATCCTGCCTTCATTCCCCCCACGATGTCACTCTCGTAACTGTCACCAACCATCACGCATTCCTGAGGAGCCGCGCCAGCAAGCTTTTCCGCAAGGCGGAAAATCCGCGTGTCTGGCTTGACGAATCCATGCTCTTCGCTCACGATAATATGACCGAAGTAATTGCGGAGCGCGCATCCATCGATCTTCGTGGCCTGCACTTCCCGGAATCCATTGGTGATGATGTGAAGATGGTAACGCTTACTGAGCGTATCAAGTATCTCGATGCAACCTTCTTTTAGGTGCTTTCGGCGCGGCGCGCGGTGCAGGTATTGCTCGGTGATGCGCAGCCCACCTTCATAATCATCGTACCCGAATTTGTTAAACACCAGGTTGAAGCGCTGGTTTCGGAGATACTCTTTCGTGATGTCTCCTTTATAGTACTGGTTCCAAAGCTCCAGATTCAGGCGCATATAGATTTCGTGGAAGCGCGCGAAATCAGCCTGCAGCTTTTCCGATAACAAGTGCTCCTCGAAAAGCTCGGCCAACACTTCACCTGAATTCTTCCGAAAGTCCCAGAGGGTGTCGTCGAGATCGAAGAAAATGTGCGTTCGGGATTTCAGAGCAGCCATTCGCGGAATGTATCGTAAAAAAAGTAAGCCAATCCGTAAAGCGTGAGTGCCCAGAAGATAACAGATATACTCAGGTACAAAATAACCCTTTGCTTATCGCGATAGAAGCGTTCGGCGATGAAGGCGCCCAGAGGTGTGGACAGGAACATGGGCGTGATAAATGCGATACCGACCAGGCCGAACCGCTGGCGCAGGCGAATGATACGCCGGTTGAAAGCGGTGAAGATCCGCTTCCGGTGAATCAGGTTGCGCTTCATGCGGTAATTATGAACGCCCCTGATGATGGCCGCGCTCACATAGGTAAATACAATGTTGCCGGTGATGCCTCCCGAAATGGTCACGATCATGATTTTCAGGAAATGCAGCTTGAACATGGCGATCGCCGCGGGCATTCCCAGCTTTCCAAAGGCAATGGCGCTGGCTACGAACACCGACAGGAATTTAAGCGCCTCGTCCACGAAGGCGCTAATTTACGATTGCGGCCGCCGTTTGCACATTTTAACTGCATGAGTAACAACGGAAAAAGCGTAAATTTGCACCCCATAAAATCAACCAGAGCGACCTATGTCAACGCACACTGAAACCGCCACCCACGCCCACGAGCAATCCATGTTTGAAGCAGTCCTCGCCCGGCTGGACGAAGCAGCTAAACTGATGAACCTGAGTCCGGAAGTGGCTCTCGTTCTGCGCAACTGCAGCAAGCAGGTCAAAGTGAACCTGCCGGTGATGATGGACAATGGAAAGATCCAGGTGTTCGACGGGTACCGCACCGTGCATAGCACGCACCTCGGTCCCAGCAAAGGGGGGATTCGTTATGCGATGGATGTGAATGCCGACGAAGTGATGGCGCTGGCAGCGTGGATGAGCTTTAAATGCGCTGTTGCCAACCTGCCTTATGGCGGTGCGAAAGGCGGTATCAAGCTCGACCCCAGGGCACACAGCATAGGCGAACTCGAGCGAATCACGCGTGCCTACGCGGTTTCAATGAAGGATGTATTCGGCGTAAATAAAGACATTCCAGCGCCCGATATGGGTACCAGCGGCCGCGAAATGGCATGGATACTGGATGAATTCAATAAGAACACCGGGGAGGACAGCCCGGGTGTGATCACCGGCAAACCTGTCGCTGTTGGCGGTTCACTTGGACGTGACGCGGCAACCGGCCGGGGGGTGATGGTAAATACCCTCTGCGCGCTTAAAAAGATGGGCATCAACCCAGCGGGCGCCACTGCAGTGGTACAGGGATTCGGTAATGTAGGCTCGCACGCAGCACGTCTCCTGGCAGAACGCGGCATTAAGGTGGTGGGTATCGGCGATCATAGCGCATCGTTCTATAATGAGGGTGGCATCGACATTCCGGCAGCCATCGATTTTTCAGTAAAAAACAACCGCAATCTAAAAGGATTTAAAGGCGCCCGTGAGATACCGAATGCCGAATTGCTTACCAGCAAGTGCGATATCCTGGTTCCTGCCGCGCTTCAAAACGTCATTACAGAGGAAAACGCTCCGAACATCCAGGCCAAGCTTATTGTAGAAGGCGCTAACGGTCCAACAGTGCCTGAGGCGGATGAGATCATCCGTGAAAAGCGGATTGTTTGTGTGCCTGATATCCTGGCCAACGCCGGGGGTGTTACGGTGAGCTACTTCGAATGGGTGCAAAATAAGGCAGGATATTATTGGACGGAAGATGAGGTGAACGCCCGTCACGACCAGAAAATGGAGCAAGCCTTCGAAGCGGTTTGGTATCATAAGGAGCAATACAACACCTCGATGCGTCTGGCAGCCTACATCACCGCGCTCTTAAAACTCGAGCAAGGCGTGAAGCTGAAAGGCGCTTATTAATCGGCCTTATTTTCGGATGGATTTAATCGCGACGTCGACTCGGCATATGCCGAATTACGTTTAGTTGTTGTTGATATCCAGACTCTTGCAATTGCCCAACAAATTTTAACCGCTTTCATTCTTAAATTAATCTGTTAGCTTTGTCCATCTTTCAAAAAGGGGTCGATGCCACTCGAAGCGCTTTTACTTTTAACCGCCTACCTGATGGGATCTGTTCCCACTTCGGTGTGGATCGGAAAGGCGTTCTATAACATCGATGTCCGCGAGTTTGGAAGCGGAAATGCGGGGGCTACCAACACATTCAGGGTGCTTGGTCGGAGGGCAGGCATACCTGTTTTGATCATCGATATCCTGAAAGGAACCGCAGCGGTGGCCTTGGCCTGGTTCAGCGGATTTGAGTCTGGTACGAATGAATTCATCAACCTGCAGCTAGGACTTGGGGTAGCTGCGCTTCTGGGTCATATCTTTCCGGTTTTTGCCGGCTTCAGAGGTGGAAAAGGCGTGGCCACGATATTGGGGATCGTGATCTGCATCGTGCCGGTTTCCTGTTCACTGGCGCTGCTGGTATTTCTGTTGGTCCTGGTGACGAGCCGGATTGTTTCGCTGTCGTCGATGATCGCCGGCCTGAGCTTTCCGTTCATTCTGAATTTCCTTCTCAGGAATGACAATCCCATCCTGATGGTATTTTCTATCCTTGTGTCCCTGATGCTGCTCATCACCCACCGCAAGAACATCCGCCGGCTGTTACGGCGGGAAGAGTCGAAAGTGCGGCTGTTCTCGAGATAAGCCGCCAGCTGAGCTCATCCCCTCAAATGGTCCAGAAACTCCGGAATTCACCGGAATTATGAAATAATCCTGAAACAAACGCGTTCTGATTGGGTCGCCTTAACTTTATCTGATTGACCACCCGCGGCAGCCGCTTATCCATCGTTTTAATACTGGCAACTCTGCCATTCCTTGCAAATAGCCAGGGAAGCGATGACGATTATGTAAATGACAAAGCCCTGAAGTACGACGACTTCATTTACCGGGCAAACATCGCTACCGTTCAGTTTCACGAAAGTAGCTGGGAACTTGCCCCGCCGGCCATCGCGTTATACAGCAACGAGCAGCTGGCGCTCAATTTTGACGACCTGGATGCGGATCAGAAACGATACAGCTTCAATATTGTGCACTGCAATGCCGACTGGACACCCAGCGACCTGATGACGAGCGAATACCTGAATGGGTTTACGGACACTTACATCACGAATTTCGCGTATTCCATGAATACCCTGCAGAAATACACCCATTACCAGGTTGTGTTTCCCCAACCAAACCAGATGCAGTTCCGACTCAGCGGAAATTACATACTGTATGTATATGCCAACGGAAATAAAAGCGACATCGCCCTCAGCCGGCGCTTTGTGGTGTATGACAACAAAGTGAATGTGGCGGCCACATTTCGCCAGCCGATCGGCGGCAACGACCAGTTTGAAAAACAGCACCTCGATTTTACTTTGTCGCCAGCGGGCTATGATCTTACCAATCCGAATCGCGATGTGAAGATTGTGATCACTCAAAACAATCGATGGGACAATGCAGTAACCGACATCAAACCCACCTTTATTAATGGATCTCAGTTGGTTTATTCACTCGACGACGCGTCCACATTTTCTGGGGGAAATGAGTTCCGATACTTCGATATGCGGAGCCTGCGGTTCCTGACAGAGCGGGTAAGCGAAATATATCGCGATAAGGAACTAAAAACGCACGTGATGCTGCACAAGGATGAGATTCGCAAGCATAAGCCCTACCTGTATTACAGCGAATTCAACGGGCAATTTGTGATCCGTAACCGGGAAACGTTCGGAAATCCGGACACAGAGGCGGATTACGTCTTCGCAGAGTTCTTTCTCCCCTACCCTGTTGCTGAATCCACCGGCAATTTTTATGTCCTTGGAAAACTAACCGATTGGCGAATGAACAAGAGAAGCCGAATGACTTACGATTACACCTTGCTCGGGTACAAGGCCACGCTTTATTTAAAGCAGGGCTTCTACAATTATATATATGTGCTGAGTAATGATGAGAAAAAAGGAGGAGATGAATCCGCAACGGAAGGAAGCCACTGGGACACCGAGAATGATTACGCGATTTACATCTATCACCGGAAGTTTGGAACCTATTACGATCAGCTGGTTGGGTATAAGCGGCTTAACTCACTGAGGAAGTAGGCTCGTTTCAGACCGCTTAGCTTCCATCTTAATTTATCCTTTATTAAATTGTGATCGCTGGCAGGGCGGGGCCGGCGGTCTCGGCTCTGCCGAGACCTCGTCCTTCCGCGTTCAGATTTATCCCGAAGCGGAAGGACGCGATTCCGCCTCCGGCGGAATCGCCGGCCCCACTACCGGCACAAGTTCCTGCACCGCAAACAAAATCACCAAAGGCACCAGCATGTAAAAATATCTGCCGTTATTGGTCCCGTGTCCTCCCGCAATACTCAGGAAATTGACCAAAAGAAATAGAAGGAACACCTGGAAAAAATGATGTCGGTCCCACTGTTGACCTTTCCACGATTTCCAGACTAGAATCGCCAGATAGATCAACACGATATTCATGGTGAGCATGGTTTGCCGCACGTAGGCCCCGATCGAAAAATCCCAATGCACAAGCCGCTGCCACGACTCCCACAAACCGATCTGCGATTGCAGTGCGGGCGTATAAAAAACAGTTTCCCGAAGAACTAAGTTCGCGATCAGTCCGACAGCACTGCCACCCAAGATGATCGCTTCGTAGCGCGAACGGGACCGCATCAGATCCGTTATGGCCAGCAATGCAATGGCCAGCAACAGAAACTCGCGCTGAAAAACAAGCATGGCTACGATGAAGAGCGCGACACGATTCCGGCGGCAATACTGATAAAGGAAAATTGAAAAAAGCAAGATCGACGCCGCTTCGGTAAGCGGCATCAGACAGTAAAAAATGGTTCCGAATCCAAGAATGTAAGCGCATCCAGCCAGGATCGCCAGAAGATGAGTAGCGAATCGAATAGCGGTCAGATAGATTACGACGCTTGTTGCTGCCACGCATATGTAATTGAAGAATACCGCACAGAAAAAAACCTGCTTAAGAAACCCAACCTTCGTCCAAACGTCAAATGCGGTCGCTGTCTCGTAATGCAGGTTGAACACATTATAGAAAATGTAAACCACGAAGGCGCCAACAAGCCTCATGTTAAACGGCGAATTGACATTACCGATATCGAAATCCTTGTAAAGCCTGTAGTACTGGAAAAAATCGTGTGCAATGGGCTCGGGGTTGGCGAACTTGTAAACGTAATAGAAGCTTGGGAATGAAAGCAAAAGAAAGATCCCGGATAATCCGAGTAATCTTAATTTCCCGATCTTCTGCATCGCGGTTAAGTTATTGATAAAATATCCGCGTTGCAGCCATTTCCATGGCCACACTTGTAACTCGCGTTTCGCCACCACAAAATCGGACTGCAATTGGCAGCGCCCGTGTATTTGTGATTAAACCGATAACGCATGATTCTTTTATGAAGAAATGGCTCTTACTGAGTCGGATTCGCCTGGAAGCATGCTGAAAAGTATCGGCTTTTGAAGCTATTACCTAACTGATCGCCTTCAGTCTTTGAGAATCCATGGATGAAGAATATACCTTCACTTCCCGGATGTACCCAACATAGTTATACACATACATTAAGATAAAAAGAGGAAAGCCATTGAGGAAATAATGTCCCTGCCGAAATAAGTTCAGGAGGATCATCACGAGAATGCTGTTACTTATTAACCAATATGACATATTCACTCGGGGATCGAGCAGGACATAACATTTCACAAGAAGCGCAAAGACCAATATCACTCCGAACAAACCGGTTTCAGAAAGAAGTCGGAGGAACATGGAATTTGCATCTGCAGAATTCAGGTTGAAGCCAAAGGTCTTGATGTACGACGCTCTCGAGTACTTGCTGAAGGCAACCGCATGAGAGCCGATGCCTGTGCCAAAAACAAAATTGGTCTTAAAATTTTCTTTCGCAACCTGATAGTTATTGTAGAGCACAAATGAAGAACCGTGGGTCTTTCCAAGCTGAAACTCTTCCCTTCCTGAAAAAAGGCCTACAAGACTGTCTAGCCGCTCCCGGAAATCGGACACATTGTTGTACATGAAATTAAACGTTAACATGGCCACTGGTATGGCCAGGAACACATACCGGATAAACCCAAGATTGATAGCCAGCAGGATCACCGTCAATAGTACCGCCAGCTGACCGAGGCCCGAAAAGGAAAGAATATACACCGCAATGATAACACAGGATTGGAGAATGCTGTAATGATACCGTTTGATAAATAGGCTGTACACGGCGATGAAAAATGCGGGCGCCAGCACACAGGCCAGGTGTGTCGGTTCAGAGAAAATAGAGTTGATGCGAAGGCCAAAAAGTCCACCGGGCGCAACAGACCATTTATTTGGAAGGTCCCAAAAATTGTAGCCTTGTACATATCCGATCTGGAAACTCACGAATTGAAAAACGCCGAGCAGTGCCGCATAGTACGCGCCAATCAAATACCATTTGAATAACCTTTCAATATCAAAATCGTATTCTACGATCACGTAGTAATAAAAGAAATAAGAAAGGAGCAGTCCAGTGTACACTTTGATGAACAGCGAAAAGGTATTGTACCCTAAAATGACATTCATAATGCCGGTGAGGAACAAAACGGTAAAAACATTCACCAACGGTCTGTTTACCTCATGTCTTCTGAGGAATCCGGGAAGGAGAATGATATAAATTAGATATCCGAATTGAAATTCGAACGGCGACGTGAAGAACACATAGGAGTTGATGAAAACCGACAAGTAGACGCCGACAACCACCCACATGATCACTTTCTTTTGCCCAGCTATCTGATTGTTTTCCAATTCACCCGTGAATTCGTGGAATCTACAAAATAAGTAAATTCTCGCGGTGCGCCCTTCAAAATTTTCTACTGAAAGGGCTTAGCAGTACGTAAAAGCCCCTATCTTTGCGCCCTTAGGGCCTCTCCGCGGTAAAGTTGATCAATGTGGGCATAATGGGGTATGGTTACTGGGGGCCAAACCTTGTCAGGAACTTCCAGTCTGTGCCCGACTGCGTCGTAAAGTATGTGTGTGACCCCCGAGAAGATCGGCTGAAACTGGTTTCACGACAATACCCAACTGTCAACTGTGTCGCGTCACAAGAAGCTTTATACTCCGATCCATCCTTGGACGCGATTATAATCGCCACACCCGTCTTCACGCATTACGAGTTGGCGCGAAAAGCGCTCCTTTCCGGCAAACATGTACTCATCGAAAAACCCCTTACGGCTTCGGTAAAAGAAGCTCTTGACCTTCAGGAAATCGCCGAGAAGCAGCATAAGGTAATCATGGTGGATCACACGTTTCTCTATACCGGCGCCGTGCGGAAGATCAAGGAAATTATCGAGTCAAATCAACTGGGCAAAGTGCATTATTTTGATTCCACACGCATTAACTTAGGACTTTTTCAACCTGATATTAATGTCCTGTGGGATCTGGCGCCCCACGACATTTCCGTTCTGAATTACTTGATCGGCGAAATGCCGTATAGTGTCAATGCCACAGGGGTCTCACATACCGGCAATGGCATCGAAAACATTGCTTTTCTCACGGTTAACTACAAGTCCGGTTTTATCGGGCACTTTAATTGTTCCTGGACTTCACCGGTGAAAATTCGAACGGTCTTGATCGGTGGTGATAAAAAAATGTTGCTGTTTAATGACCTTGAACCGACTGAGAAAATTCGTATTTATGACACGGGTTATGATCATAAGACGGATGAGGAAAAAAGAAGGGTGATGGTGGATTACCGTGCGGGCGACGTGTTCTTACCGAAAGTCACGGGAACGGAAGCGCTATTTGGAATGGCCAGCGATTTTATCGGCGCAATAAGTAATGGCACGAAGCCAATTTCTGATTTCAATTCCGGGCTGCGCGTGGTCCAAATTCTAGCAGCCGCTCAGCGCTCACTAAAAGAGCGAGGCGCAGAAGTTATTCTCGAACAATGAAAACTCTTAATATCGATGAACCCCACCGGAAGCTCGCAAATGTCAAGGTTGGCGAAAACGTGAAAATTCACAGCTTTGTGAATGCGTACGGCTGTTCCATCGACGATCACACCAAAGTTGGAACGTTCGTGGAAATACAAAAAGGAGCGACAATAGGAAAAAACTGCAAGATTTCGAGTCATTCCTTCATTTGCGAAGGCGTGCATATCGAAGACAACGTTTTCATTGGACACGGCGTGATGTTTACCAACGACCTTTATCCGCGCGCCACGAATGCCGACGGTTCGCAGCAAACCGACCAAGACTGGACCGTGATCGAAACCAGCGTGAGTAAAGGCGCTTCAATTGGATCGAACGCAACGATCCTGTGCGGTATTACCATCGGCGAGAACGCCATTGTAGGCGCTGGCTCGGTCGTCACAAAATCAGTCCCCGCCAACACTATTGTCGCTGGAAATCCTGCGACCGTCCGTAAATCAATTTCCTGATTTCCTATGCAAAAACCGATACCTTGTCTCGATCTGAAGCAACAACATGCCGCCATAAAAGACGAAATATTCGCGGCTTTTTCTGAAGTGTATGATCAAACCGCTTTTTCCGGCGGCAGCTTCGTCGAGAAATTCGAACAGGATTTTGCTGCTTATATCGGCTCCAGATTCGCAGTTGGACTTGATAACGGCACCTCCGCCCTTCAGCTGGCCCTTCACGTACTTGGCGTGGGTCCCGGCGATGAGGTCATTCTTCCTGCAAATACATTTATAGCTACTGCCTGGGGCGTGTCCTATTCAGGCGCGACGCCGGTATTTGTGGACTGCGACCCCGAAACGTGGCAGATCGATCCGAAAAAAGCGGAAGCCGCGATTACTGCGAAAACCAAAGTAATTATCGGCGTGCATCTTTACGGGATGCCATTCGATGTGGCGGCGCTGAAGAAGATTGCCAGCGATCACAAATTGTTTCTTTTGGAGGACGCCGCGCAGGCACAGGGCGCAAAATACGGCGGTACGCGCGTCGGCACCTTTGGCGACCTGGCTTGCTTCAGTTTTTATCCCGGAAAAAATCTGGGTGCCTGCGGCGAGGCCGGCGGCATCACTACAAACAATGAATCGTACGCGAAACACCTGCAAAGTCTCAGAAACCACGGCAGTTTGGTCCGGTACTATCATGATGAAATTGGTTACAATATGCGAATGGGTGGACTGGAAGGCGCATCGCTTCGCATCAAGTTGAAGTACCTGGATAAGTGGAATGCAAGGCGGAAAGAAATTGCGCTGCGCTACAGGAAGGAGGTCCGTAACCAAAAAATTCGGTTTCAGAAAGATGTTCCTTCGGCCGAATCTGTATACCACTTATTTGTCGCGGTGAGCGACCGGAAGGATGAGCTGGTGACGCATCTGACTCAGAACGGAATTGTCCCTGCGTTTCACTACCCGGTTCCCTGCCATCTTCAGAAAGCATATGCTTACCTAGGCCATAAACCAGGGGATTTTCCAAACGCTGAGTATTTGGCAGCGCATTGTGTTTCCCTGCCCATGTATCCTGAATTGACCGACCACGACGTACAACATGTGATTAATACGGCAAATTCATTCTGATGGATTTCACGGTCAGGGAGCTCACCGAATTGGACGACCAGGCGGTTATTTCTCTTCTTGATCAGTTGGGAGAAGGCAGAACGGATGTGCTTGCTTATCACTATCCTTTTTACCGGAAAATGCTCACCCACATTGGTGTGGGAACCTCGCAGTACTTAGGGGCTTTCGATTCCCAAAACCGACTGTTGGGCATGTTACCCGGATTTGTCAAGCAAGCATCTGTGGGAAGCGTTTACTCATCGCTTCCGTTTTTCGGACCAAACGGCGGAGTCATCACCGGGAACTCCCCCGACCGCCAGAATATTTTTGAAGAACTGTTGCGTGCCTTGTTTGATCAGTTAAGCAACTCCGATATTATTTCGGCCAGCATCTATTCGTCGTTTTTGGAAAATCCCGAATCGTATCGCAAGACGCTGGGAGATGTCATCGAACTGCCAAAATTTACAAGTGTGATTGACCTCAGCACCTATCGGCTTGATACCAGCAATGCCGATGCAAGCGCGCTCAGAAATGTCCGGAAGGCAGAAAAGTCAGGCGTAACAGTCCGCACAACGTTCACTTCTGAGGATATCAGGACCATATACAAGATCTACGAACAGAACTGCATGGACTATGGCATCCCGCTGAAGCCCTTTGAGGCCATGCGGTTTTTGCTGGAAGACGCTTCTGCCTCCTCGAACCGCAAGATGTTCATCGCCGAGCACGAGGGCGTGATAATCGGGGCACTGCTTATGCTTTATTCGCGATCTACGGCCAGCTACTACATTCCATGCAGCCGTCACGATTATCGCAACCTGCAGCCAAATCCTCTTCTCATCGCAAGGGCGATCACCGACGCACTTGAACGCGGCCTCAGGATCTGGAACTGGGAATCTTCACCCTCGAAGGAATCAGGTGTTTACGCCTTCAAAAAGAAGTGGGGCGGAGAAGACAAAAACTACTCCGTCTTCGTGAAATTGTTCAAGGAGCCAGCGTTCTTTCGGGCACTTGGCGCCGACGCAATCTCCATCCATTTTCCCTATTTTTATGTTTTCCCGTTTAATCAGCTGAAGGAATGATTGGCATTTATGGCGTCAACTCGGTTGCGAAGCTGGCCATTGATATTTTGCGATCAACCACTTCCCTTGGCGAGGTGACGCTGATTGACGATGATCAGAAAAAATCGGGAGAAGTATTCTACCAGAAAAAAGTCGGTTACTCGCTGAATGCCTGGAAAACACAATTCGCTTCCAATTCTGAGGCCTTCATTTTCTTGGCAATAGGAGAAAAGCATCTGGCCAGAAGGCACGAAGTATTTCATTCTATTCCGATCGCAAGGTTCATGAACATCATCGATCCCCGAAGCTTCATTGCCGAAGATGCGTCGCTGGGTACCGGCAACCTCTTCGCACGGTTTTCAAGCATCGGACACGAAACGAAGATCGGACACAACTGTATCATCTGGACCGCAGCAATTATCGAGCACAACACTGAAATTGGTGATTCTTGCTATATTTCGCCGAATGTAACGATCTCGGGAAACTGCAGGCTCGGTCGATGTACACTGGTAGGAAGCGGCGCGGTGCTGCTCCCAGGCGTCACTGTGGGCAACCATTGCATCGTGGGCGCCGGCGCCGTGGTGACCAAGTCTGTTCCCGACAACACGGTAGTAAAAGGCAATCCTGCAAAAATGATTCAACATAATTCCCACTCTCACGAATGAAGATCACCGTCGTTGTTCCATGCTATTTTGAAGAAGGCCTTGTTCGCCATGCATACGACAGGGTGCGCGCTGAACTTTTAAGGCTTGGAAACGACTACGAGATTATTTTCGTCGACGATGGCAGCGGCGATAATACATTTGCCGAGATCGAAGGAGTAGCCAAGAATGACCTCCAGGTAAAAGGATTGAAGCTTTCAACGAACGTGGGGTCGCACATGGCCATCCGTGCGGGGCTTAGTTACGCGACCGGCGAGTGCGCATGCTTCATTGCGTGCGATATGCAGGAACCCCCGGAACTGATCGGTCAAATGGCAGGCATGATCAACGATAGGGATAACATCATTTGGGCCGTACGAAATTCGCGAGACGATAAGTGGACGACGGTGATGTTATCGGCTTTGTTTTATCGGCTCGCGCGGGCTATCGTCACCAAAAACATACCCCCGTCCGGTGCCAGCATGTTCATGATTTCAAGACGGGTTTATCGGACGCTGGAACAATACGATGAACGCAACCTCACACTCGAAGGACTTTTTGCAACGATGGGTTTTGCAAGCAAGCACATTTACTACGACCGGCAAAAACGGATAGCCGGAAAAAGCAAGTGGACCCTTTCGAAGAAAGTGAAACTATTCATCGATTTCTTCGTCGCCTATTCTAATAAACCCATCCGGTTTGTCACGATCGTGGGGTTCATTTTCTCATTTTTCGGATTTGCTTGGACCATCTATGTCGTTATCCTGGCTGTGTTCATTGGCAACCAGCCGGTGGGCTGGCCCGCACTCACCTCTGTCGTTCTGGTGGGATTCGGTGTCACTAACATATCGTTAGGCATAATTGCTGAATACCTCTGGCGCACGCTGGATGAAAGCCGAAAAAGACCAAAATTTATTGTCGAAAGGGCAGTAAATCAGGATATTACAGAAGCGGTTTAATCGAATTTTAATGGGTCGCTTACTTTTTTTTATCCTTCCTTTTCGGTAAATTTACTGCCTCAAAAACATCGCGCCTCCGATCAATCAAAAACTTCAGAAGGACACTGTATCTCTGTATTGAGAGTTGAGATTATTATATTTTAGTATCGGATAGCATGAGGAATTATAGTGGGTTCGTTCTCGTTGGTCTCGCAGCCATTTTTGACGCCTATGCGGCTTTTATCGTAAAATCGCGTTTTAATGCCGTGGGTTCAATGGATTTCTCCAGCCTTCGAAATTTTGCCACCTACGTTTTTCGTGTTTTTAAGTCGCCCTGGATGGCCACAGCGATCATCGCTTATGTAGCCGCTCCCGCTCTTTCCTTTGTTGCTTTGAATAAACTCAATCTATCCGTGGCTTATCCTGTACTGGTCGCAATTCATTTGTTGTTCGCTTTTATTTTCGGCGTTTTTTTTCTCAGCGAGCCTGTCACCGGCAGCAAGATGATAGGCAGCGCTTTGGTCTTACTGAGCCTTTATTTTTTTTACCGGAACTGATCAATGAGGCGAATGAAGCTTGGTTTGGGTCAACTTCTGGTTGAAGGGGGAGAGCCTGACCGGAATCTTGACCGGGCAGTAAAAATGGTTCGCGAGGCTGCCGAGGCGAAGTGCGATCTGATTCTCCTTCCCGAGACATTGGATTTTGCGTGGACCCATCCCAGCGCGTTGAACGAAGCCGCATCCATTCCAGGTCCGTACTGCAATATCCTGTGCAAAGTCGCAGCGTCGCTGAACATCTGGATTTGCGCAGGCCTCACCGAAAAGCTAAACGACAGGACCTATAACGCGGCGGTATTGATTAACCGCGCAGGGGAGATCGTTACGAAGTACCATAAGATCAATCTTCTCTCCGTGGAACAGCCTTATTACTCGGTAGGCCAAAGACTGGGCGTGGTTGAAACCGAATTTGGCACCGTGGGCGTAAACATTTGCGCGGACAACTATATGGATGGCTTGCCAATCGGTCATACGCTGGCAAGAATGGGCGCTCAACTCATTTTGTCACCTTCCTCGTGGACGGTTGACTATTCGATCAACGAACAGGATGATCCGTACAAAGAGAAATGGATCAAGCCCTACTCGATTCTGGCAGGCCTTTATGACATCGTTATTGCCGGCACCACGTCAGTCGGGTATATTGTAGGCGGCCCGTACGAGGGTAAGAAAAGCGTAGGCTGTTCTCTCGTGGTTGACAAAAACGGAATCGTCACCAAGGGAAAGTTCAATGAGTTCGCTGGAAATCTGATTGTTTCTGATATTGATATCCCTGAACGTCAGGAAAAAGGCACACAGATTGGAGAGCGACTAATGAAAAGCGGATATCGGTTCGATTAATGGATAAATCTGATACTAATTACAAGCAGTGTGTGCGGTGCATCATGGATACCACTGTTCCTGGAATCAAGTTTGATTCGAAAGGAGCGTGCAATTTTTGCGCGCTGCAGGATAAAATGGACCGTGAATTCCCAATCGGTGAGAAAGGGAAGGCTATTCTGGACAGTATTGTTCAGAAAGTGAAGCATGACGGCAGGAATAAAAAGTATGATTGTGTAGTTGGAATCAGCGGGGGCAGGGACAGTAGCTTCACGGTTTATTACACAAAACGCATTCTGGGCCTGCGGCCATTGGCTGTTCATTTCAACGATGGCTTCGGAAACCCGGTAGCCGGCGAAAACATGATCAAAGCCTGCGAAAAGCTGGGCGTGGAACTGCGCACCATCACATCGGATTGGCGCGAATCCAAAGATCTGAAGATTGCGTTTCTGAAAGCATCAGTGCCTGATATGGAAGAAGGCACCGATCTTGGAATCGCAACAGCTCTTTACGGCGTAGCCGCGCAGGAAAACATCAAATACCTCCTGATCGGACAATCGTTCAGAACCGAAGGTATCGCTCCTCTGTCTTGGAACTACCTGGATGGAAAGTATCTGAAGTCGGTTCACAAACAATTCGGCACCCATCCTTTGCGTAAGTGGACGCCAAACGATCCCGGCTTCAACCTCGATCTGAAAGAGATGTTCTATTATGTCGTGATGCGACGTATTAAAACAATTCCAGTACTCTACTACACCGATTATGTAAGGAAGGATGTCGATCAGCTTCTCGAACGCGAGCTTGATTGGAAAAATCCAGGCGCCCATTATTTTGATGACCTATACCAGAGCCTGATGACCTACCTGTATCGGGTTAAGTTCGGCATCGACCGGCGGCTGTTTAATTACTCCGCATTGATCCGTTCCGGGCAAATGACCCGTCAGGATGCGTTGAACCGGGTCAAAGAAATCTATGTGATCGAGGATCCAAAAGTCATGAACCTGTGTATCAAGCGGCTTGGACTGACTCAGAACGATATCGACGAAATAATTAAACTGCCTAAAAAGTCGTTCCGCGACTATCCAAATAATTATAACCTCATCCGGCTTTTCCGCTTTCCGATATATCTGCTGTCAAAGCTTAGTCTCCTTCCAGGATCCGCGTATGACAAATACTTCAACTGCGGAAAATGAGGCGTGTACTGGTTACCGGAGGCGCTGGCTTTATCGGATCTCACCTCTGCGATAAATTGCTGGAGGATGGGCACGAAGTAGTAGCATTCGATAACCTCGTCAACGGAAAACAGGAAAATCTAACGGCTGCCTCGAGCCAAGGCCGGTTTTCTTTCGTAAAAGGGGATATTCGCGACCCCGGAGCCTGCGCAAAAGTTATAGATGGCATCGACACCGTATATCACCTGGCGTGCCTGGGGGTGCGCCAGTCCATTCACAGTCCTGTTGAAAACCATCAGGTAAATGCCGATGGAACACTCCAGCTACTGGAGGCTGCTCGTCACGCCGGGGTGAGACGGTTTTTTTATATCTCAACTTCTGAGATTTACGGCGACATTCAAACGTTTCCGATTACCGAAGAGGGTGTTCCGCGTCCAAAAACAGTCTACGGCTCCAGCAAACTGGCCGGCGAAAATTATGCATATTCATATTACTGCTGCTACGGATTAAATACAGTGGTGCTTCGGATTTTCAATAACTACGGTCCTCGCGCTCATTACGAAGGCGATGCCGGTGAGATCATTCCCCGATCGATTGTCAGCATGCTCTATGGAAAACAGCCGGTGGTGTTCGGAGACGGATTGGTAACGAGAGATTTTTATTACGTGAAAGATACCGCTCGCGCGTTGGCCGGCATCATCGACCAGCGTGACCTCGTCGGGAAGGTTCTTAATATCGGTAGCGGAACAGAAGTGACCATGACCCAGCTGCTTACAAAAATCCGCGATTTGATGCAGGTAACCTTAGACATAAAGTATTTAGAAGGCCGACCCGCCGATGTGCCGCGGCTTTGGGTGGACGCGAGTCGGTTTCGGAATTTAACTGGCATCACGCCACAGTACGATTTCGAGGCAGGTCTCAAAGAAACCATTTCATTTTACCGGTCTATGATGACCGGCCGAGATATGTTTAGCGAAATCAAATTAATTAACTGGGAAAAATGATCCCTGTAGCTAAACCGTATCTGACCGCCGATGAAGCGCAAAACGCTTACGATACGGTGCTTTCAAACTGGGTTACGCAGGGTCCGCGTGTTCAGGAGTTCGAAGAGAAATTCGCAGCCTATTGCGATGCCAGGTTTGCAGTTGCCGTATCAAATTGTACCACGGCGCTTCACCTGTCGATGATCGTAGCTGGCGTAACATCCGGCGACGAGGTCATCTGCCCGTCCATGAGCTACATAGCCACCGCGAATGCCATCAGGTATGTGGGTGCTACGCCTGTGTTCGCCGAGATTGATCCCCATACATTCAACATAGATGTTACTGACGCGGAAAAACGGATCACGTCGCGAACCAAAGCAATTCTGATCGTGCATCAGGTTGGGTTGCCTGCAGACATCGACAGCTTCCGCGATCTTTGTAATAAGCGCGGATTGGTGCTTATCGAAGACGCCGCATGCGCGGTAGGATCATCTTATAAAGGAAAAAAAATTGGAAGCCACTCCGATCTCGTTTGTTTCTCGTTTCACCCCCGCAAGGTAATCACCACGGGTGATGGCGGGATGATCACCACGGGAAACGAAAATTACAACGCCAGGCTGCGCCTTCTGCGTCAGCATGGCATGTCGGTGAATGACCGCGTCCGTCACCAGTCAAGCAAGGTGATATTCGAGGACCACCTGGAAGTGGGTTACAACTACCGGCTGACTGACATTCAGGCGGCCGTGGGCATCAGGCAACTCGAAAAACTCGACTGGATTATTGCTGAGCGACGCAGAATCGCCCGCATTTACGATGAAGCTTTCAGTTCCATTCCGTTTGTACGAGTGCCCTTCAGGCACGGTGATTATGAAACGAATGAGCAGTCTTATATCCTCACGCTCACCGAACGTGCAACTGTAGATAGGAATGCGCTGATGCAACAGCTGTTAGATAAAGGCATTTCCACGCGTCGCGGCGTGATGACTGCGCATCGGGAAAGCGCATATAAAGACGAATTCGCCGGCCTGTCACTCCCTCTTTCCGAAAAGGCCAGTGATAGCAGCATTGTATTGCCGCTGTATGTGCCCATGGGCGATGCGGATGTGGCGCATGTCATCCACTGTGTGAGGGAGGCTTTCTCTTGATCCGGAATTTCGTAAAACGCAACAGGTTCCAGATTTACTGGATTGGCATGGCCCTTCTGGTTAAGGGATTGATGTTTGCTTTCTTCGCCTATCAGTTCGTCCAAAATTATCCGGCGTCGTGGATCATCAACCGCATATTTATCATTTCAGGCGACACGTCCGGTTATTACGTTCCAATAGAGGATTTTGTGAATGGACTTGGTTACACGAGCTTCTGCCGGATGCCGGGTCTGCTCCCAATCTACGCGCCGCTATACTGGCTTTTCGGCGAGATCTGGGGTAGAACGTGTGTGATTGTGTTGCAGTTTTTAACGAGCAGTCTATCGGTATATATTCTTGGGCGTATCGCTTTTTTAATGTTCAATAATCTGAAGGTCTTTTACCTGACCTTTTTTCTATATGCGTTCAGCTCTTTTGTTTCCATCTGGGATCATTACGGCTATTCGGATAGTTTCTCAGTTTCATTCCTCATATTCTCCATTTATCTTCTGTTTAGGTATCTCAAGGAAGGCAGGACTTCACTCATTTTTTTCAGTGGTTTATTCATAGCCTGGTCGCTCTTTTTTCGTCCAACCCAGGGTATCATGCTCCCAGTTATGTTGTTGATATTATGGGCGAATAAGAAATACCGGTTAAAAACTGTTTTCCTCCCGGGTCTTATTTTTTGCGTGCCAACGCTTCTTGGACTCGCAGCATGGGGAGGCTATAATAAAGTCAAACATGAAAAAATCGTGTTTCTTCAAGGACCAGCATCGGAATGTTTCGGATCCTTAACTGACTACCATCTGGCCATTCGCGGTCTCGTGATCTCCTGGGGCGGGGATTTTCAAGAATGGTCAAAGGGGTCCAGATCAGAGTGGTTCTTCTCCGCTGATACTTCAGTATGGAAAACAAATCCATTTACGCCCGATAATTTTGCCGGCGCAACGACACTGGATTCGATGATCGCACTTCGTGAAGATAATTTTCAATTGAGCACGAACAAAAAACTGACTGAACAAGAAAAACGCGCCATCACGGCGCGTATATTGACCAAAACGAAAAAGTATGAAAATGCCTATGTATTAGAGCATCCGTTCCGCTATTATTTCCTGAACAGGCTGATCATATTGCGAAAATTCGTTTTTCCTAAGCGGCTGGATAACCTGCCGTTCCCAAAGCTTTCCGAGATGAAATGGTATCAGGTTCTGATTAAAGGCGGATACCTGATTTTACTGCTATTGGTGAACCTGTTCGGACTGGCCGGTATACTCGTTACCATAAGGCAGAAGAGGTTATTTGCGCTGATACCGCTCGCCAATATTCTTTTGATAGGTTTGTGGTTTGGATTCGTGGAACAGCGGTACCTTGCTCCGTCCTATCCATTTTTCTGCATTTACGCCTGCTATTTCCTCTACGACCTTCTAAACCGCTGGCGTAATCGTCAGGCTGGCCGGCGCACCTCCGCCATCAACATGCCGTAGGCGTTGTTTATTGAAGCCGCCTCTTTCCTGAAATCCGCAAGCGCCAGCGCGTGCGCGTGTTTGCGTCCGACGGCATTTCTTTCGCGGATTTGAACATCGCTTTCCGAGTTCAATACCAAGCCACAGTCATTTCTCTTCACGTATTCGCTAAAGTCGCCCAGCTGTTCGGAAATTAACACCGAAAGTCCTGCAAACAGGTACTCGGCGAACTTTACTGGCGATGCCACCTGGTTTGTAACCGACTGCTCCCTCACCAATAACCCATAGTCGGCGGCGCTCAGGTAATCCAGTATTTCAAGTTGTCTGACGCGCAGGTTGCTCACCTGCCTAGGGTAGCGGCGCGTCAGCGACTCTATCTCGGGTGTGGAATGCGACAGGAACAAAACTTTGTATTGCAGTCCCGCATCGAGCATGGGCACGATGACCAATTCCATCAGAGAAAATGACTGCCAGGGCGCCGTTGAACCGGAGTACACCATCACGACATCGTTGCTTTCAAATGACAATTTGCCGCGGAACGTCGCGCGTTTTTCTTCGTCAGGACCTGCGTGATCTGGAAAGGCCTTTGAGTCGAGCGTGCAGGGAATCACCACATGGGCGGCAGACTGGTATCCGAAACGTTCCTGCCAATACGCCACAAGCGCATGCGATACGGCGATCCGAAAGTCGGCAAGCAGCACCGCGTCTGATTCCAGCTTACGGATTCTGTTTTTAATCGAAGGAAGGGGAAACACGTTATATTCTTCGCATTCAGCGCTGATGGCGCTCCGACCGTCATACACCACTTTTCTTACCACTCCCATTTTACGCAGACGAATGCCAATTCGCGCTGCGAAAGGATGACGGCATATCAGTTCGCGTTGACGAAGGAAAGCACAAATGAAGAACAGAGGAATAATGTTCAAGCCGAAGTTTGCCAGACCGGGAAACGCGGGTAATACGATCGCGCCGGGCGAAATATTCTTGAGCTCGCGCCGCGCATTGGTCTTTAACAACTCACGAAGCGACAGGAATGCCACCAGCCTGATCCGGGCATTGAACCGCTTGTTGAGATGGTCGCACACATCCACCACCTGACTGGAATAAATGCCGGGGTGAAACTGATCAAGCAGGGTTACATATAGCATTTATATCCCGGCAACGATATCGATAACCCGCTCTGTGGCGCGACCGTCCCAAAGTGGCGGGATTGATCCTGTTTTATAATTGCCATTAATAATGTTACTGATCTCGGTAAGAATAAGATCATTGTCGAAGGGTAGGAGCGTGTTTGTACCAAGGTCAACAGTCACGGGCCGCTCCGTATTGGCCCTTAGGGTGAGGCATGGCTTCTGACGAAATGTACTTTCTTCCTGGATGCCTCCACTGTCGGTGATAATGAAACGACAAGTGGCGATCAGCTTTTGAAAGCCGAAATAGTCCAGGGGCTGGCACATGATCAGGCGATCGATTTTTGTGAATCGCTCATGCAATCCAAATTTTATCAGATTGGCCACCGTTCGCGGGTGAACGGGAAAAATAATTTTGAGGCTGCGAACGGCTTCTATTAGAGACAAGAGATTTTTCAATCCTTCAGGCGAGTCTACAGTAGCCGGCCGGTGAATGGTCATCAAACAAAACCCATTTTCAGGTACGCCAAAATGACTCAGCATGTCGGAGGACGCAATCTCCTTCTCAAAGGCAACCATGGTATCTATCATGGTATTGCCCACAAAGTGCATGTGTCGGGCTTCGAGGCCCTCGGCCTTTAGATGATCCAAGCCACTCTGCTCGGTCACAAAAAAGTAGTCTGTGATCTGGTCAGTAAGGATCCGGTTGATCTCTTCCGGCATCGATTTGTCGTTGCTGCGCAGGCCGCTTTCTAGGTGAGCAAGCGGCACACCCATTTTTTTAGCAGTAAGCGCGGCCGCCAAAGTGGAATTCACGTCACCGACCACCATCACGAGATCGGGCCGAAACCCCTCCACGGTAGACTCGAGCGCAAGCATGATCTTCGCCATCTGGGTGTTTGGACTGCCAACACCTATATTCAGAAAATAATCGGGAATGAGCCCAAATTGCTGGAAAAACACATCGGCCATTTGCGCGTCATGATGTTGACCAGTATGAACGATCTTGACTTGAAGTCCGGGAAACCGGGCTGCACAACGGCGGAACTGTGTTATCTTGATAAAATTGGGTCGTGTTCCAACAACCAATAACAATTTTTTTGCGCGGATTCCCGGCATGATATTGTGAGCAGTTTGTATGAGAGAATTACGTTGTACGCAGGCTGCTCGCGGCAACGATCTGTTCCCGCGTCATAATCCCCGAGGGCGTATTTATCGATTCCTTTGCAAAAGTGTCCGCTATCGGCTGACCACTTAAGACCATATCAATCCACTTTTGAAAATAAGCCGGCAAGTCGCGGTTGCTTTTCATGCTCCTCAGAAATTCTTTATCATAATAGCCACTTCTCTGTATAAAAGCAAAAACCGTCTGAATAGAGTAATCATCGACCTCCGGACCTGCCTGGGCCCTTGTTGGAGCGAAAAACTCGTCTTCTTCCATGGCATGGAACTTACCGTGATGCGTGAAGAACTGATAGGTTTTCTCTGCGGCGATACCCATTTTTCGATCCAACTTAAGCAGGTGAATTAATCTGCGCAGTGGACGTTTCATCCATTTCAAGACTGGATTTGTCCGGAGCGCATCTGTGCTCCGCTTTTTGTCAGGACTCCACAACACCAGTGTTGCCGACAATTCCACGGGATTAATTACCACATGGGGCTCCCAGCTGTCAACGAGATGAACGGGTCGTTCCTTCTGTGAAAATTGTTCCCTGATGGAGAGCCTGGTCACTTTGCTCAGTGGATCGATTTCGATCTTCTTATGGAACAGCATGGTCTCATATCCAGGACCGAACGCGGCAAAACTGGTCAGTAGATAGTTGTTGTGATGGTGAATGGCTGATGCGGCGACACCTCCGCGTTTGTCTTTGAGCGGCACGAATAAATGAACCTTGATGTAAAAGTCGCTGTTTTCAAATACATACAGGAAAGGAATCTCATACATCGTCCACTTCCTGTTCAACCAGCCGCGATCACTTAAATTCTGCTCGATTACAGCCCGCCAAAACGCCGGGTCGCGTCCCATCTTCTCTAGGATCGGTGCAGCTTTCCGATGAAATTCATAGCGGTCGGGATGCTGTTCGTTCAGCTTGATGATTTCCTGGAGGTCAGTGTTGGTCTGCATGGGAACTCTAAGTTATTGATCAATTCGACACCTGAAAAGAACGAAAATCGGTTTTCAATTTAAAATGCCTCGACGAGAACTGCAACCACCTTTCAAATGTCTTCAGGTTATGGACGCTCACCATTTTCGGATGCGAAATGAGATGCACATACGTATTGTCACGCAGGTGCGCTTTATACAAGGGAAGCCGCGCAGCTGTAAGTAGTTCTACCGACAACGTCTCGTTTTCCGTGGAACCCATGCTCCCTGTATTTTGAGATCCATCGCGCGGGGTGGGCACTCCCATTCCTTTCCCCATCGATCTCACTCCCCTCTTCCACAGCACTTTGTTCCACGCCCTTCCGGCGAGACGGTGTATCCAATTTATCCGCAACGTGGAGATTGAATACTCGATAAACTGACCATTCGGGTCGGGTTTGCAAGGATCGTCAGTGAACCGATAAATCGACTGCGACGGGCATTCAGAAAAATCGAAATACTGTGCTTCCGAAAGGTTATTGAATCCAGGAATGACTGAAAAATCGCTGGTGATGTGATTACTCTTGAAGTACGGCTGAAAATCGGCAAAGGGCTGCAACGACCACCCCCCTGCGCGGTATCCAATCACCGGCTTGTGGCCATTAACGGCGGTCAACATCCCCGACAGCAGCGACATCGAACCGTCGAATAACCTCTTCCGGTCTGCTTGGGCTAGCGCGTGAAACCGGTATTTGGAATAGTCTGTGAGTCGCCATTCACCCGAGCTCATATCATATCTGGCATCCAGCCAGTGCGGATGAAGGTGCGGAAACACATAGTGTCCTGCCTTCGCTATACTCACGATTTGCGATCGTATCAGTTCCAGGTCGCTCTCGCATCCGGCTTCACTGCATTCCGAAAGCCTTAACAAATAGGACGTGTCGACGAAAAAAACCGCCGTGAGCTTGAATTTCTCGAGCAGCTGCAACAGCAATTCCGTTGGCCTGATCAAGCAATCCTGCGCGGTTCCGCTCCTCTCGCCAAGGAACAACTCATAGTCAAAAGTGATCAAAATTTCACGCTCGGGAAGCATATTGTTTTGCCTTTGCGCGTTTTAATGCAATACGCGAATAAAGCGGAAGAATCATACGAACCAACCTGTAAATGAATGGCCGGTTAACGTAGATGAAATTACCTGGCAGCGTGACAAGCTTACCGCCGAACTGCGCCTTGAAATTAAAAATCCCTTCTTTTTTGGGATCGCTATAGGAATCGCTTACCGTAACGCCTCCGAAGTCATAGATTCCAAAACCGTTTTGCTTGGCCCATTTCAACGACTCCCAATACAATGCATTGGAAGGCCGCCGGTTGATGATGTCCTCTGTATAATCATTGCCTTGATAGACTGTGGAAACCGAGTCGCCATTATTAAATAACACGAGTCCGCCCACCACATTTTCTTCATAATAGGCAAAGAATAGAAACACCCGATCTTTTGCCGCGAAGTAGAGCAGCTGCTTTTTCAAGAGGCTTTTCTCCTCCGGGATAAACTGGGTCCTGCTGCAGGTATTGCAATACAGCTCGTACATCAAATCAAATGTCGCCTCGTTGAGGCCAACCTTCCTGATGGCTATTCCACGCGTTACCGACTGGCGCAGTGCTTTCTGTCCGCGCCGGTCAAACTGCTTGAAAATTTCTTCCTCCGATTGCGATAGGTCCACAATGAATGAGTTCCTGTAAACATGGTCCGCGGTCTTGTTGAGACCCGCGTTTGCGAGATCGCGGGCCCAGTCGTCCAGATTGCAGTCCCACAGGTATGGATTGAACTCCAAGTATACGCAATTCCATCTCCGAGCCGTTTCCTTGAGTTTCGAGATCACCTGTGTACGGTTGTCCGACGTGTTCATCGATGCCGACGGACCGAAAGTAATTCTCAGGTAATTGAACGGGGTATGCCGAAGCCGCTTTAAGATAGCAACTGCTTGCCACGTTCCGCCATCGATGTGAACCACCGATTCTCCAGGCTGCAGCAGGTCATTATTCCATGAGGGGTCCTGAAGTAAATGTCTCAGCTTCATTTTTTCCTCCCGATCAGCACATATCCATTTACAAATGATCCGCCATTTACTTTGAATGGGGATGGATCGTAACGACCAACCACCTTTTCCGGGTAAAAGCCATGGCTATGCCGTTCGATCGTAAAGTATTCGGCCGCGGCGCGGGTCACAACGGCCGGCGAATATTTGATATAATTAAGCTCAGGATAAAAAGTGTCGGTTAATGACAGCGCATGAGGATACTGTATAAATATGTATCCACCCGGATTTAACTCCCTATGAATCTTCCCAAAGAATTTTCTCAAATCACGTCGGGAAACATATTCCAGCACGCTGATACTGTAAATGAGATCAACTTGTTCCTTTAGAAGCGTATTCAGGTATGGTCCACAAATGAACTTCGCTTCCTTGACGTGTTCCTGCGCCCTATGGAGCAGCTCCTGACTGAGGTCGATGCCAATAAGTCGCTTTCCTTTGCCCTCGAATTCTTTCAGGTAAAGCCCCGTACCGCAACCTACGTCCAGCACCGATTTGAAGCGATGTTTTGCGTCCAGCCCGATCAGATCATGGTGAATTTTCTCAATGGCCTCTTCCACGTCTTTTCGATGGGAAAATCCGACATTCTCCTGGAGCGACCGGGACGGATTGAAGCGAAAGCTTCGCCAGACACGATCGATCGACTTCACCCTGTTTTCGAGCCCGAGGATGATAATCGCGTTGTTCACCACCACATTATGAGTGAGCAGGTAAAGCAGGCGTCTCATTTAGCAGTAAAAACTTTTTTTTCAAGGGCCATAAACTCATTAAACATCGGCGTCATGGTTTCATGAAAAACAAGAATATCGAAATACTCACCGCGCCGGCGCATCGTATAGCCTATCAAACGATCCAGCATAGTGGTCTCGATGCTTTCAGCTTCGATAAACAGGTATCCGAACTTGTCGTAAAGCAGCATGTGTCGATAACCATTCGCCTGCAGAAAGGGAAAAATGGAAATCGGCTGTTCGCCGGCATCTATAAGATGGTAGGGCGAAAACTCAAAGAATAGAACTGGCTTAGCGTCTAGCAGCACTTTTTTCGAGCCGCGCAAAATCCTGAAGTCATATCCGTCCGTGTCAATTTTCAACACATTAGGATGTGCGAACTGGGTGTACTCGGCGGTGAGTTGATCGATCGTAACGGTTCTGATACCGCCACCGGCTGCGCTCTTCACCACCGCAGAATCTCCAATTACATCCAATGACACGCTGGCCATTCCCTCGCCTTCGTCGCAGAGCGCCTGCACAGGAGTAATACCTGCCACCTTATCCACATTCTGTTTCAGTGCGTTAAAGTAAAAGTCAGAGGCTTCCACGCAAAGATATTTTCCATCTGGCACTACCCTGCTGATCAGTGCCGCCGTGTCGCCGATATTGGCGCCGACATCAATAAAAGTAAGGTGACCCGTGTGTCGCCTTAGGAAACCACTCAGCCTTGGCAAAGCTGCATTGTAATATGGACGATCTTTCAAAAGAATGGGCAGATTGTAGGATAAATTCATCTTCACCGGCACGCCTGAAAGATCGAAATCAATAAGCGGGTCATTCATGTATTTCACAATGGCGTTACGGAGATAAAAACACGCACTCGTGTATATTTTACGAAGTCCGGTTGCCGGGTAGTTATTCAAAAACTGTCGGAAAATGAATTGCGAAAGTCTCTTTTTCATTTTACTTGGTGTTTCAGCAGATCAGTAAACAGCGAGATGTAGCCCGAGGTAACCGACTGCATGGAGTGTAGATCGTAATAATAGTCGTTGTGATAAGCCTCGCCGCTCTTCAGTCGGGTAAATTCGTTCAGCAGCTGGTCCAGAAGCTGGTGGTTGCTCTCAGGTGTATTGTCCGTTACGAGCCCGGTTCCGGTGTCGTTCACCAAACGAAAAAGTCCGTCCCGTCGGGCAGATATCACGATAACCGGCTTCCGGTACATGTATGCTTCGAAGATCTTCGAACCATACGCATAGTAAAATACCGGGTCATTCACCGCGAGGTGTACATCTGCGAAGTACATATAACGAAGAAGATCAGAGGGTGGCATTGAGTCCACAAACTCAACAATTCCATTCAGGCACAAGGATTCAATTGACTTCTTCGTGCGTTCGTTGCAGTGACCAAATAAAATAAATCGGATAGGCAGGGTTGCCAGACGCTCTTTTGTCGACTTGAAAAATTCCAGAACTGCCGTATCTCTGCCCGCATCGAGCGTACCGAAGTGTGCAATGTTAATCCTGTCGCGGCGAAACAGTTCACCAGGATACGCGCTGTCGTCAAATGTCCGCGCATCATCCGTATCAAACCCATTCTCAATAGTCACAAATTGACTCACCGAACTTCCCACCTCCCGCGCGCGCCGCTCAAAACGCATCGTACATCCGGGCGTCACCGATACAACCGCATTGCACGATTTCAGGCTGAATTCCTCCATCGCAAAGATCTTTTTCTGAAGTTTACTGCCCTTTCGCACAGTCGGATATTCCAGATAAAACTCTTCAGTCCACACGTCCCGAAAATCCTGTACCAGTACGATCGAGGGAAAATCCGACTTCAACCTGGCTGCAAAATAATTTGCGCTGAATGGCGCCCCGGTTGCAACCACTAATCTGATGTCGTGAGTCCGTATATAGTCCGAGATTCTGCGGTAATTGTATGCATAGTAGTGGTACGCCTCATCCGTCCATTGGAATATACGCGCTATCAGAAAACGCAGCCTGCCCGACAGCCCCGAATTTCTACGCATGAGGTTGTCAATCGGAGTGTCCCAGCGGTTCACCACCAGGTGGGAGCCCGGTACCACGTCACGATCCCACGACCCTTTTGCACCTCTCCAGCTCGTTGTTATGACGTGTACGTTAAAGCCATTCCTCGCCAGGTACTTGGACAGCTTCGCCCATCGCCGCGCGCCCACCTTTTCATACGGCGGAAATTTGTAAGCCAGAATTGCCACTGATAAGTTCACCGCGACAAAGCTTTGCTGACAAAATCAGCATAATTGACGCGCCGCTCGAAATTCTGCTTCCAGAATTCGTGTACGATCTGACGTCTTGCCGATGTGCGCCAGTGCGCTGAATTGATTGAAGCAATTGCATTCGCTATCTCCGGTGCAGGACAATCCACCGCAATTAGTTTCCCGGTATCGGCTGTAACGATTTCCCGGCAACCTCCCACATCCGTTGACAGAACCGGGATGCCGAAACTGATTGCCTCCATCATGCTAACCGGTAAGCCCTCGGTTTCACTGACGCTTAAAAATAAATCTATGCCGGTAGAACGATATAACTCGAACACCGAACTCGGATCCAGATTTCCTATTACTTCAGCAACTATATCAGGACGGTTTTTTTTTAGTATCTCAATTTCCGAACGCAATTGCGTCATGGAGGGATCATTCGCATTGAAACCGCCTACATGCACCCAGCGAACAGCAAACGGCAGATGGAAAAGGATTTTGGGAATCAAATGAATACGCTTAATGTCACGAATAGTCGCACAGGAAACTATGGTAAACGTTCCCCCCACATTGACCGGCGAAAGTCCGTGAAAATCGGTGCCAAGTCGCGATGTGATAATTCGCGCCGCAGCAAACGGGTATTTCGTTCTCAGATACATGGTGCCGTTATTTGAAACCGGGTGCACGGACGATAGGCGTTTTAGCTGAAAGCTTCTCCAGGGAATCCGTCCATATTCCACTCGATGTTCGAATACGTCCGTGCCATGCGCGCGGGTTACAAACTGAACATCAGGATACCGAAGCTTTATCATGGCAAGTGAAGTAGCCCATGCATTGAACCAGTATGAATAAAACATCTGAGGAGTCGATGCATATGTCGAGATCGTTTTCTCTATTTCGGCGGCAATAAATCCGCTTCGAAGAATCACACTGATCGATCGCTTAGCGCCTCGAATGCCGCCGCGACGCAGCGAGCCAAACAGCTCGGCCATTAACTGCGGGAATATCCGTGCGAGCAAAAAAAGCTGCCGGCTGCCGCGATACCTGTCAAATCGCAGCACATGCACATCCACCTTGCTGGATTGAAACCTTGTAGCGCTTGAATCAAAAGTAAAAAGAACAGTTTTATCGAACGATGACCCGCAGTTGTCAATTTCATCGCATTCAAACGTGGCATCCACCTTGTCCATGCAAAGCACCACCATCATGTATTCCCGGCAGTAATCATCCTGCAGATCTCGTCGGAAGCACTCAGACCGGTTGTCCTTTGAGGTACCTGACGACCGTTGATTAAAAAGTCACCAAGCAATTCCGCCAGGCGGACAGGTGAGTTCGCATGAAAGATCGTTTTTTCATCCACGTAGGGTAGGCGTGACTCCGGCGTCTCCTCGTAATTTATCGCGGGAACGCCAAACCATGCCGTCTGCATAGAAACAGTCGAAGAAAAGGATATGGTGACTCCTGATAATAGGATCAAATCAAAAAGCTCCTCAACCGGACTGGCCGTATCCACACCCCGCACCTCCGTTATCCGTTTGCTTTTAAACTTCAATTGCCTGTTTTCCGATGGATGGCGTTTTATGCAGACATTCACTTCCGGTCGCTCGGCAATGTACCACTCAAGCAGAGCAAACACCTCCTCCTGCTCTTTTACAAAAAGTGGCGACGTGAACACACCGATCACCTTCGTCGATTGGACGCGCGTAGGCAAGGGCGTTAGAACATTTTTATAACGATACGTGAACGCCAGTTCTTCCAGCAAGTGCCCGGTTACTGGCACTTGATCCGGCCTCACGTTGCAGTATGACAGAACCAGGTTACGGGTACTCTCGTCGGGCATGAACCATTTATCAAACAACGTGTGCTCGTTCTGGCTTTCCCGCGCCTTTGCTCCATTCATGTAATTACAGGTGCGAACGCCGCGCCGGTGCGCCACCTGGCACATGACGTGCGACTCGCCTTCATTCTCTCCCGCTGTAACAAGCAGCGTAGACACGCCGGCTTCGCAAAGCCGCCCGAATTGCACGGCATGATTGGCAAGCCGGTAAACGGCTTCAACGAATGCATTCTTAAAATCCCACGGGGCCCGCACGAATAACAGTCTCAGGCGATCTACCAGTCGGATCATCGATTTGCCGGTATGAGCTTCTTGGCTGCTGATATTCCAATTCGCCGTCCCCGATAAGTGGCTGGTAAGATCAGAGCCATTGTTCTGAAAAGTAATCACCCCTGAAGCCTTCAGTTTCTGTGGCAATAAACCTAATAATTGGAGCACGCCCGGGCTATTAACTCTCACAGCGGCCATGCCGGCGATCGAGCTCCGATCAACCCCGTCCAGTCTCAACGAGTAAACTCGGTTGGATCCGAAAAATGCGCGCTTCATGAATGCGGCGAATGCAATGAGCGGGTTTCGCTTCGCTCGGTTAATTACCCGTTCGCCAGCAAATTCCTGAAGATGCTCGGAAAGCAATTCACTTTCGAGAAGTCCCCAGAAAAGATCCTTTTGTAGCGCGTAGGTAAGGTCGGTACCATCGATTTTAAATAGCCTGGGGAGTTTCGTTTTTATTCTGTCAAGATTTGCTGAAATGCGCGCATAAGCCCGGTTTGCCATCTCCTGATATCCCTGATAAAGGCTGATCAGGTTCACGTCGGTAATTTGAATCAGGCTTACATCGGAAGATAAGTACCGGTAAATCACAACCCGGTATTGGCGGCGTCGCGCCTCGGCAATGTGAGAAGTGGTGAGTGTATCGACTACAAGTACGGCCAAATCCCCGCCATCAATGCCATACAGTATGCCGCAACCTCCAGGAGCCATCTACTTTTTCCCAAAGGTGTGGCGACCGAAACTTGTCCGTAAGTCCCTTGCTGAAGTGCTCCGGGTCTATACCGAGATAGGTCATGATTTCATTGAAATACCGGTCCGGAAATTCACCGTCGAATTTCTTCACTAGAGCCACACCTTCCTCGCGGGTGATGTGATGGTTTCGAATCTCCTGCGAGGCATCATAAGTGGCCCTTCCGATTCCAAACTTGATGTATGTGGTATAGTAATGCAAGTCATCGATCTTATCGTCGATACTATTGTATTTGCTATAGGTTCCTTGCGTACGAAACGGACGTGCCTGAAAACCTGTGTTCTCTACCGCGTAGTAATATACTTCCTGCGGTGTCCATTTCAGATAGTAACCTAGATAATGGACTTCTATCCGAGTCTTCTCTAGTTCTTCGGTAGTTGGCGGTAGAAACGACATGAGATCAGAAAGTCGCACTCCGTACTTTTTTTGCAACTCCTCAATCGACACGCCGCCAAGGAATATCTCGTCCAGATGGCTGAAACTATAATAAGATTTATCGCGAAGAGAGGATGCGTTGTCTGCAATAGGATTGCCATATTCCGCTTCGTTCTCACCATAAAATATAAGCGGGATGCCGTATTTCGCCGCGATCTTCGGAGCAAGGTTCTTCTGCCCGAGGATGAAGGTTTGAAAAGGATGGAACAGATTTTCTATCGATAGTTTCGTAAGCAACTTCATCACCTTGCCATTGCGGTTAAAGCTGATATTGTCGAAACCGCCTATGTCTATCCAGTTCTTGAAATTCCGGTAACCGTAGTCCGTGTAAAGTATCGGCGGCCAGGTCACGGTAAGTGGGTTCATTCCGTATTTATATTTCAGGACGTGTGCCTGATAGGCGCTATCTTTTCCTCCGCTTCCCGGAACTATACAATCGTACCCACCATCGCTTCGGCGGTGTTTGTCGAGAAGTTTCAAAAGCTGTTCCTCCCTGACCTTCCAGTCGATCGAGTCTTTTTGCTCGTTTGACCGGCACGCGTCGCATACGCCGTGCTCGTCGAATCCCATCGTGTTTTTCTTACTGTCTCGCGTATGTTTGAATTCCACAGCCGACGTGGGTCGCTGATTCGACATCACGCACTTCACGCAAAACCGAACTTCCTCGGGGAGCCCGTAGTATGCTTCTAATCCTTTCATTTAGCCAATACTCTTTATCCAGTTCTTATATACTAATATTCCTGTTGGACCACTTTTTTCGGGATGAAATTGTGTGGCAGAGATGTTGCCGCGACGGATCGCAGAACAGTACTCCACGCCTTCATACTGCGTAACGGCAAGCACATCCAGTGGATCGGCTGCAATCGCGTAGTATGAATGGACAAAATACATGTAGCTTCCTTCGGGAATTCCCTGCAATACGGTACCTTCCCAGCTGGTTTCCCGCGGAGGATGAATGGTATTCCAACCCACCTGCGGGACAAGCATCTTTACCCCTTCGCGCGGGGCAGCGAACTTCTTGATCGAGCCGGCAATAAGCCCCAACCCCTCCGAAGCCCCGAATTCCTCGCTTCGATCGAATACCAGTTGCATGCCTAGACAAACGCCCATGAACGGCTTCCCCCGATTTACCGCTTCATGAATGGACTCGTCTAACCCGTGAGCCCGAAGATACTCCATCGCCTTACCAAACGCACCCACGCCGGGAAGCACGATCGCGTCAGCATGAATCACATCCTCCGGTCGGTTACTGATCATCGGTTTCTGACCGCAGAAGTCCAATGCCTGTTTCACGCTGAACATGTTGCCGAGAGAGTAATCAATGATCACGATATTCATCGCACGTGTATTCCTTCTCGTTTGAGTTCAGATTTTATCTCTGGAAGCGTGCACGGCGAAATGCGTGAAAAGATTTTTCCACTACGTAGAAACTCTGTATTACCTTCCTTCATGTTTTTCTCGAACCGGTGTTGCAGCATGCATTCGTAATGCAGTAAAGAAGCGATACAGATAGCGTGCGCACGTCCCTCATTAACTGCTTCCACACCATCTTCTTTTTTCCCTGCGCCTCCATGTGCAATGACGGGAATAGAAACAGCATCGGACACCAGACGAATAAGTTTGGTATCGTATCCTATTCCAGTGCCATCGCGGTCCACGGATGTCAGATGGATCTCCCCCGCGCCTCGATCTGCAACTTCCCTTGCCCAATCACACACTTCCCTTCCGGTTTCCTCGCGACCGTTGTCGATATGTGCAAAGTAATTGCCATCCTGCCCCCGAATAGCCTCTATCGACACGACGATTGTCGATGATCCGAAAGCCTTCGCTGCATCAAAAATCAATGACGGGTTACGAATTGCGGCAGTATTGAGGGATACTTTGTCTGCACCCGCTCGCAGCACCCGGGCAATGTCGTCGAGTGAGCGCAACCCGCCACCGACGGTGATCGGAATAAATATTCGGCTTGCAGTTCTTGAAATTATATCGTGCAGCGAGTTTCGCTCATAAAGGCTGGCCACCACGTCCTGGTACATCAGCTCATCTGCGCCTTGCTCGTAGTAATGGCGAGCGAACTCTGCCGGATCACCCAACACCCGAAGTCCCTCAAGATGAATTCCTTTGACCAGGTGAGGCCCCTTGATGTCCAGTCTTGGTATAACCCTTGTTGCGATCACGATTCTATCTGGTTGTGGAGTAGCCCTTGCGCAAGTACGAATTCGCACCAGGCCCAGTCGAGCGGAGTATCGATATCGCATGAATAAATTTCCGGCATCTCGTATTTTCTGATCTTCGATATTCCCCTGATCCCGTTTTCAAGAAGCGCTTGCGCACTAAATAAATAAATCGATCCGTTTAGTTCGTAAATGTCTGCCGCATCCTGTCGTCTTGAACCGGCCTGGCCGGTGAATAGAGGATAAAGATCTCCGCGTTCATCGGCCGAATAGCTTATTGCCGCTATGTTTTTACGCACGCACTTAACGGATGCGACCATGTCGCATTCCCCGGTATCAAATAACGCCGATACTTCGCGGAGTTGTCCGGCAGTTCGAAATGGAGATGTTGGCTGCAGCAGCATGACGCGATCATAACGCTTCCCCCGCTCGGCGTACCAATTCCACGCATGCACCAGCACCTCGTTTGTTCCTGCTTCATCGGTGGCCAACTCAGCGGGTCTGATAAAGGGGACATGAGTGCCAAATCGTTCGACAACCGATATGATATCGGCCGAATCGGTCGACACGCAGATATCTGCGGGTTCAGCCACAGCGAGCGCTATCTCCAATGTATAGTTGATGAGCGGTTTTCCCCCAAGTAGCTTTATATTCTTTCCGGGAATTCCTT